>OJRV01002575.1_pt1 | contig 17137 bp, 18 predicted proteins | sample 1599241 | NCBI WGS metagenome assembly OJRV01 (sample SAMN04168656, study PRJEB22393) | human gut metagenome | biome: human gut microbiome; feature: stool | host: Homo sapiens | collected 2014-03-17 | reverse complement strand
ATCTTATGCAGATATTTGAGCAACAGAGTGTTTATCGGAAAAACCTATAATTGAATTTCTGCATGTAAATTATCAATTATTTTTTTGTAAAACAACATGTTAAAATGAAGAAAAGAGAAATGAAAAGGCATTTTAACAGGAGGTTATTAACAGTTGATAATTGATATGCATATGCATGAGATGCGTTATTCGGGGGACAGCTTTTTAAGATTGGAGAACATGGTAGAGATCGCAAAGCGCAGAGGACTTGATGGGATCTGTATTACGGATCATGACAGTATGGGACTGAAGGAATTTGCGGCAGAGTATTCGGAGAAAACAGGATTTCCGATTTTTGTCGGGATTGAATTTTATTCCCTGCAGGGAGACATTGTAGCATTTGGAATTGAGGATTATCCAAAAGAGAGAATCCCGGCACAGGAGTTTGTAGATCTGGTACAGGCACAGGGCGGTATGTGTTTCAGTGCCCATCCATTCCGCAATAATAACAGGGGACTGGAAGAGAACCTGAAGATTGTAAAGGGACTTGATGGAATCGAAGTGCTGAACGGCAGCACACTTTATGAGGCAAATCGAAAGGCGGCAGAATATGCGGCTGAGCTTGGACTTGCAACAGTTGGATCAAGTGATTGCCATGTGCCGGAGAAGCTGGGAATTTATGCAACGTATTTTCCAAGAGAGATCCGTTCGGTACAGGAACTGATCCGGAGTGTAAAAAGATGCGAGACTCTTCCGGTGTATTATAAAGAGGGTGGATATTATCTCTGGGATATGAAAAATCCGATTGATGCGCCGTTTCACATTTACGAGCAGGAACAGATGGTGTGTGCCGGTTAACGTAAAAAATGAGAACAGATATGAAAAAATTAAACGCTTTTTTTATTGAAAGTGTGCTATTTCCATAGTATTATTAAGAGTGGAAATTAAGAGGGCTGGAATGTAATATTTCCAGCTTTCTTATTTAACAGGAAATTCCGTAGGAACTTCCTACCGAATAAAAGACACTACGTGCCTGAGTATCTTTTCAATCACCAATTACAAGGAGGAACTAACATGAAAGACATAGTAATTTCAGATGCAGTAAAATATATCGGAGCAGATGATAAGGATCTGGATCTCTTTGAGAGCCAGTACATCGTTCCAAACGGAGTATCCTACAACTCTTATGTGATCCTGGACGAGAAGATCGCAGTTATGGATACGATTGATACGAGAAAGACAGACGAATGGAAAGAGAATCTGGAGAGGGTGCTGGATGGAAGAATACCGGATTATCTGGTTGTATCTCATCTGGAACCGGATCATGCCGGAAGCATCAAAGAATTTGCAGACAAATATCCGGAAGCCAAGATCGTGGCAAGTGCAAAAGCTATTGCAATGCTTCCACAGTTCTTTGAAATCGCAGATCTGGCAGACCGTGCAGTTGCGGTAAAAGAAGGTGAAGAACTTTCCCTTGGAAGCCATACCCTTCAGTTCTTTATGGCTCCGATGGTTCACTGGCCGGAAGTTATGGTCGAATACGAAAAGTCTGAGAAGATTCTGTTCTCAGCAGATGGATTTGGTAAATTCGGTGCGCTGGATGCAGATGAGGACTGGACTTGTGAAGCAAGAAGATACTACTTCAATATCGTAGGCAAATACGGTGCACAGGTACAGGCGCTTCTGAAAAAAGCAGCGACTCTGGACATTCAGACGATTTGCCCGCTTCATGGACCGATCCTGAAAGAAAATCTGGGATACTATATCGGAAAATACATGACATGGAGCAGCTATGAACCGGAAGATGACGGGGTACTGGTTGCTTATGCATCGATCCATGGCAATACCAAGAAGGCAGCAGAGAAGATGAAAGAGATCCTGGAAGCCAAAGGTGCAAAGAAGGTAGCGATCACTGACCTTTCCAGAGATGATATGGCAGAGGCAATCGAGGATGCATTCCGCTATGACAAGCTGGTTCTTGCAGCAGCTTCCTATGATGCAAGTGTGTTCCCGTGCATGGAGACTTTCCTGAACAAACTGACCAATAAGAACTACCAGAACCGTAAGATCGCAATTATCGAGAATGGTTCCTGGGCTCCGACAGCAGCACGCGTGATGAAGAGTTATGTAGAGAAAATGAAGAAGATCACACTCTGCGAAAAGACTGTTACGATCAAATCTGCAATGAAAGATGCAGATGTAACTGCAATGGAAGAACTTGCAGATGAACTTCTTGCGTAAGAAACGGAAAGAATGAGATGATAAAGTTAAAAGAGACTACAATGAGGAAAACCTGGGTGGTATGTCTTCTTGCAATGGTCTGCTGTGCGTTATGGGGAAGTGCTTTTCCTTGTATCAAGGTTGGCTACCGGCTGTTTCAGATCGATTCAGCCGATACCGCCACGCAGATCCTGTTTGCAGGGTGCCGCTTTACGATTGCAGGCATTATGGTTATTTTGTTTGGATCGATCCTGCAGGGACGTTTTCTGAAACCGGGGAAGGGAGATCTTCCGAGAATCGGAAAAATCTGTCTTTTACAGACGGTGATCCAGTATTTTTTCTTTTATGTAGGACTTGCACATACGACCGGAGTCAAAGGATCGATCGTTGAGGCATCCAATGTATTCCTTGCAATCCTTGTTTCAAGCCTGATCTTTCATCAGGAGAAACTGGATCAAAAAAAAGTGCTCGGATGTATCGTCGGATTTGCAGGGGTGGTTCTGATCAATCTGAGCGGAAGCAATGTGGATATGAGCTTTAATCTGACCGGAGATGGATTTATTTTTATCTCTGCGATCGCTTATGCATTATCTTCTGTATTGATCAAGAAGTATTCAGCCAAATCTGATCCGGTGATGTTAAGCGGATATCAGTTTACTGCAGGCGGGCTCGTGATGATCCTGATCGGATTCGTGATGGGTGGAAGAATCCATACGGCAAGTATGCCGGCAATGATTCTTCTGATCTATATGGCGATGATTTCTGCAGTTGCATACACGCTGTGGGGAATCCTGTTGAAATACAATCCGGTATCCAAGGTATCGATCTTCGGATTTACGAATCCGGTATTTGGGGTGATCCTTTCCGCGATCATTTTGCGTGAGGGAAATGTATTCGGAATGAAAGACCTGATCGCACTGGTGCTGGTTTCTATCGGAATCCTGATTGTCAACTGGGCGAAACCGGTGGGAGAAAAAGAAAAAGGAATGAACTAAGATGGAACCTGTTTTAAAGGAGGACACCTGCAGCTGATACCGATTTTTGAACAGGAAAAGAAATAACAGGAGGCAGGTTATGGCAAATACAGCGAGCTGTTGTGACACCTGTACGTTTTATATTTACGATGATGAATATGAATGTTATACGTGTGACAGAGACCTGGATGAGGATGAGATGATGCGGTTTCTGACGGATCAGCATTATCAGTGCCCTTACTACAGATCTGGAGATGAATACAGAGTCGTCAGAAAACAGATGTAAATTGTAGATGATGGAGTAGAAGTATAAAAAACGTAGAATTTTGTAATGCGTCAGGTAATAGATGAATTTGTACTTGTTCCAAGAGGAGAAGCTGCGGAGCGGATAAATGGAACGATGACACTAAGTGAGACAGCGGCATTTATATATGAACATCTGGAGGAGGCTATAAAGGTGAGAGATAAAAAGGCAAATACAGTGAATGAACAGGACAATCCGCTTGGGTATGAAAAGGAATCAAAACTACTGGTTGGATTTGCGATTCCATGCATTATTTCCATGCTGGTAACAGCTCTTTACAATATTGTAGATCAGATTTTCATTGGCCAGGGTGTGGGAATGCTGGGAAATGCAGCAACGAATATTGCGTTTCCGCTTTCTACTTCCTGTACGGCAATCTCACTGCTGCTTGGAATCGGCAGTGCGACCAATTTTTCATTGAAGCTTGGTGCAGGAGAAGAAAAAGAATCTGCAGAGTATGCGGGAAATGGAATTTGCCTGATGGCAATTTTCGGGATTGCACTTTTTGCAGTAACGACGATTTTCCTGACTCCGATGCTGAAATTCTTCGGTGCCACATCGGAGGTACTTCCGTATGCACAGGAATATACACGGATCACGGCGATTGGCTTTCCGTTTCTGATTGCAAATACAGGAATGAGTAAGCTGATTCTTGCTGATGGAAGTCCGCGGTATTCGATGACATCCATGCTGGTAGGCGCTATTGTCAATACGGTCCTTGACCCGATTTTTATTTTCGGGCTGCATATGGGAATGCGTGGGGCAGCACTTGCGACGATCATCGGACAGATCGTTTCGTTCGGCATCAGTCTGCGGTATATGTTCCATTTTAAAACGATTCGGCTTACAAAGGAAAGTTTCCATATGACGGGAAGACATATCGAGAATATTTTCAAATTCGGTGCCAGTGCCTGCTTTAACCAGATTGCAATGACGATCGTACAGATCGTAATGAATAATACATTGTCGCATTATGGAGCACAGTCTGTATATGGCGGTGACATTCCGCTTGCCTGTGCCGGGATCATTACAAAAGTAAATATGATCTTTATGTCATTTGTTATCGGAATTTCCCAGGGAATCCAGCCGATTATCGGCTTTAACTATGGCGCAGAGAAGTATGAACGGGTACGGAAAAGCTACCTGCTCGCACTTGGAACCGCAACCGTTCTTTCCGGAATTGCATTTTTCTGTTTCCAGGTATTCCCGAGACAGATCATCAGTGTATTTGGTTCGGGAAGTGAGCTGTATTTTCAGTTTTCAGAGCGGTATTTCCGGATCTATATGTTCCTTACGCTTATCAATGGAATCCAGCCGGTTACATCGAATTTTTTCAACTCCATCGGAAAATCGCAGCTGGGTGTATTTATGTCCCTGACAAGACAGATTCTCTTTTTATTGCCGCTGATCATGATCTTTCCATTGTTTATGGGAATTGACGGTGTTATGTATGCCGGACCAATTGCAGATGCTGCAGCAGCAATCGTCTGCGGATATTTCATGGTGAGGGAGCTTAAGGAACTTTCTGTGATGGATAAGAAGAAAAAAGAAGAAAGTGCAGCGCTGAGCTGATGAGAAAGACGGTTCTTTTATGGGAACTGTCTTTTTTATTAACAGGGAATAGGTTGGGATTGATTCAGAAAAGAATTTTGTATATACTGATTAGTGAAAAAAAGAAATGAGATGATGATGTGAACATAGTGATTGTAATTCCGGTCTTCCGTCCGGATGGAAGACTGAAAATGTGTATCGAAAGATTATTAAGACAGAGTGTGATGCCGGATCGTATATTACTGAATGTACTTTATGAGAACCCGGTAGACAGGGAAATTCCCGAAGTTTATATGGATGAAAGGATCGAGGTCAGATATACGCCAAGGGAGGAATATGACCGGGCAGGAAGCAGAGATACGATCCTGCGGGAGCTGGATTCGGATATTGTGATTTTTATGGTACAGACGGCGATACCGCAGAACCGATATCTGGTAGAGAAGCTGACGGAACCGTTTAAAGAGGAGCGGACGGCGGTCGTGTATGGACGGCATATGACAGATGATGAATGCAGTCCGATCGAGTGCTGCGTGAGACAGTTTAACTATCCGCCGAAAGGCATGACAAAGTCTCTGGAAGATGCCGGAAAGCTTGGGATCCGGACATTTTTTAATTCCAATGTCTGTGCGGCATACCGAAGAAGAGCATATCTGGAGACAGAAGGTTTTGGAAAACGGATGATTGCCGGAGAGGATATGCTTGCGGCGAGAAGACTTCTGGAAAAGGGCTGGCAGGCAGTTTATGCGCCAGAAGCTGAAGTGATTTATTACCGGAACGATGATTTGCACGGGCTCTGGAAGCGCAACTTTGACATTGGGGTTGCACACGCAGAGCATCCGGAGATGCTCGAAAATACAAAACCGGGTAAAGAAGGAGTGCGGCTGGTACGTGTAACCTCGGCGCTACTTAGACAGAATCATATGGAGGAATACCTGGGCGAAGTGCTGACACGCAGCATTGTTCGTTATCTGGCATATCAGCTTGGAAGAAACTACGAACGATTACCGGAGGGAGTTGTACGGAAATGTTCGGCTAATAAAGAATACTGGGAGAAAAAATAATGGGATATTTTTATTTTGTAAGACATGGACAGACTGTATGGAATGTGGAAAATAAAATCTGTGGCGCGACCGATATCGAACTGACAGAACTCGGACATCAGCAGGCAACGGAGCTTGGGAAAAAGATAAAAGAAGAGGGCGTGAAGATCGATGAGATTCTGTATTCGCCTCTGGTACGTGCGAAAGAGACGGCACGCCATATTTCGGAAATGACAGGGATTCCGATGCGTGAGGAGATGCGCCTGAAGGAGCAGAATTTTGGGAAATATGAATCTACACCGAGAAATGGGGAGGAGTTCAAAAAGGCAAAACAGAACTTTATCAGTCATTTTGAAGGTGGCGAGACTATGTTGCATTTGTGCCAGAGAATTTATAATCTTCTGGATGATATCCGGGAAGAGGCAGATGATAAGGTCTATCTTCTTGTAGCGCACAATGGGATATCCAGAGTGATCCAGTCCTATTTTTATGATATGACCAATGAAGAATTTGCTGCATTTGGGATTAAGAACTGTGAGCTGAGGAAATTTGAATTTCCGGAGTAGGAGTAGCGTATGAAATTACTTGTTAAGCAGAGAGTTTTTTCATGGACAGATTCATATGATGTTTATGATGAGAATGAAAATGCGAAGTATTTTGTAAAAGCAGAGTTTTTGTCGCTTGGACACCGGCTGCATGTATATGATATGGCAGGGAACGAACTCGGGTTGATTAAAGAAAAAGTGATGTCATTTCTTCCAGTGTTTGAAATTGAAGTGAATGGGCAGACACTTGGACGGATTGAAAAGCGTTTTACATTGTTTCGACCGAAGTATGATGTTGAGTTTAATGGATGGCATGTAGAAGGAGATTTCATGGGATGGAATTATGATATCTATGAAGCATGCAGTCCTGTGGTACATATTACAAAAGAATTACTCCACTGGGGAGATACTTATGTACTGGATTTTGCAAATCCGGCAGATGAATTGATGGGACTTCTTCTGGTAATTACAATTGATGCGGCAAACTGCATTCAAAATAATTGATGTAATTTAATGAAATGTAAAAAAAGTCAAAAAAAAATATAAAAAACACTTGCCAAACCGGTTGGTATGTGATAAGATTCTTTTTGTTGACGCGGAAGTGTCGGAATGGCAGACGAGCTAGATTCAGGTTCTAGTGCTCGCAAGGGCGTGTGGGTTCAAGTCCCATCTTCCGCATAATAAAAGAAACCTCAGGTGATTCACCTGAGGTTTTCTTTTATTGTACTGAAGCGATCCCTGAACCCAGGGTTCAGGTCTTCGCTCCGCTACGGTCGGCGCAAAGCACTCGTCCACTGGACGAGTTGCGCCCCATCTTCCGCACAGATGTCTTGAATTAAATACATGAGAACATCGGATTGACAATCTCTTGTCAAGGTGCAATAATATCCGCGGAGGTAGTATTTGGAAAACTACAAAACTATACTCTGACTGAATCACAACAATTTCATATCGAAATCGTTTCCGTCAACAGGTGACGGAGAAGGAGCTTATATTTATTAAGAGGTAAAATAAGACTCAGGGAATACGAAGAATAGCAGAAGCATTTGCAGGGAGAAGTATACCTTGATGATGCTTTTTTCATATAATAATTTGGAATTATGGGAAAAAGCATGGATACACTCTATGTTTATGCTTATTTTTGTGTTTCCGGACAGAAAAGGAGTAAGACATGACAGTTGAGATGCTAAAAGGAAAGATTCATCGTGCTACGGTAGTACAGGCAGAATTAGATTACGTGGGAAGTATTACCGTTGATGAGGAACTGCTGGAGGCAGCAGGAATTATGGAATATGAGAAGGTTCAGATCGTAGACGTGAATAACGGAAGCCGATTTGAAACTTATACGATCTGTGGTAAGCGTGGAAGCGGAATGATCTGCTTAAATGGCGCTGCGGCAAGATGTGTAAGTACAGGTGATAAGGTTATTATCATGTGTTATGCAAATTATGAGGCAGAAGAAGCCAAAGAACATAAACCAAAAGTTGTTTTCGTGGATGATGAAAATAAGATCAGCCGTGTGACAAATTATGAAAAACATGGGTTGTTGAAAGACCAGGAAAAATAAGGAATCTAAAAACAAAATGAAATTTGTTGAATTCAGAACAAGAGGCTATCTCCGAATTTATTGTAAAGAGGAGAATTATCATGCAGGTAACAACAACAGTCGAAGAGACAAGAAAATTAGTTAAGAACTGGAAAAAAGAAGGAAAAACCATAGGTCTTGTACCGACCATGGGATTCTTACATGAAGGGCATGCAAGCCTGATAAGGAGATGCCGTGAGGAAAACGATATCGTTGTGGTATCCGATTTTGTCAATCCGACACAGTTCGGACCGACAGAAGACCTGGAAGCATACCCGAGAGATTTTGAACGTGACAGTGAGCTTTGTGAGAGCCTTGGAGCAGATCTGATCTTCCATCCGGAACCGAAGGATATGTATCATGATCCACATGCTTACGTAAGTATTGATACGTTATCTGATACCCTTTGCGGAAAGACAAGACCGATCCATTTTAAAGGGGTATGTACGGTTGTTTCCAAATTATTCAATATTGTAGCACCGGACAGAGCTTATTTTGGACAGAAGGATGCACAGCAGCTTGCAATCATCCGCAAGATGGTGCAGGATTTGAATTTTGATATCCAGATCGTAGGCTGCCCAATCATCCGTGAGGAAGACGGACTTGCCAAATCATCCAGAAATACCTATTTAAGCGCAGAAGAGAGAAAGGCTGCACTGTGCCTTTCAAGAGCCGTTAAAACCGGTCAGGAGGCGATCTGCAAGGGAATTAAGGCAGAAGAAATTCTGTCAAAGATGCGCGCAGTGATCGAAGCAGAGCCGCTTGCAAAGATCGACTATGTATCCATGGTAGATGCACTGGATATGCAGCCGGTCGAGAGTGTGGAAAAAGATGTTCTGGTTGCCATGGCAGTTTATATTGGAAAAACAAGGCTAATCGACAATTTCAGCTATGAGGTATAGCCTATGGAAAACAGAATGAAAAAAGTGGGAAAGGTCAGCTCTTTTCTTACAAAATATATCGGGGTCATCATTATCTGTTTTTCCGTCATTGCATTCTTCTGGCGTGACGGCTTTGCGTGGACAACGAGCTACACTTCTGTATTTCTCGGAGTTGCCATGTTCGGCATGGGGCTTACGATCAAGATGGACGATTTCAAAAGAGTCTTTTCCAGACCAAAAGAAATCCTGATCGGATTCATCGCACAGTACACAATCATGCCGGTGATCGCGTGGATCCTGTGTCAGGTTATGCAGCTGCCGACAGATCTGGCACTTGGCGTGATCCTGGTTGGTTGCTGCCCGGGTGGAACGGCAAGCAATGTGATCACCTATATTGCCGGAGGTGATGTGGCGCTTTCTGTCGGAATGACGATCACATCAACTCTTGCGGCACCGATTGTAACACCACTTCTGGTGTATGTACTCGCCGGAGCCTGGGTAGAGGTATCCTTCTGGGCAATGGTAATTTCTGTAGTAAAGGTTGTTCTGGTTCCGGTACTTCTGGGAATTCTGATCAACTGGGTCTGGGGGAAACAGATCCAGAAAATATCAGAGGTTCTGCCACTGATCTCAGTTGTATCGATCGTAATGATCATCAGCGGAATCGTAGCCGTCAATGCAGAAAAAATCTTAAGTTGCGGACTTCTGGTCCTCGGAGTTGTGATGCTTCACAATCTCTGCGGAATGGGAATCGGACTCGGTGCAGCGAAAATTTTACATATTGAGTACGATAAGGCAACTGCCATTGCCATCGAAGTCGGAATGCAGAACAGTGGACTTGCAATCTCCCTTGCAACTGCCAATTTCGTGGCAAATCCACTGGCAACCCTTCCGGGGGCGATCTTCAGTGTATGGCATAATATATCCGGATCTTTGTTTGCAGGGATCCGCCGGAGCGGAGAACAGACGAAAGAGGCATATCAGGAAGTTACAGAATAAGAAAAATCCTGCGATTTTGAATTGGCAAAACCGCAGGATTTTTTGTACTCAGAACAGAAAATACAGAGACTAAAGCACGTCATTTTTTTACCGATTTGAATGGCAGATGAATGGAAAAGAAGAGAACAGGAACTCTTCTTTTCCATTCATTTGCCCCTCGCGTCAAACAAAAAAATTTCCCTCTTGTCAAATCATTCCGATTATGTTATATTATCAAATAGTTTGAATATAAAAATATTTTAAACGAAAAAGATTTTAAAACAAAAATAAATGGAGAGAACAACCATGAGAGGAAGGATATGCGGTACCGGTTCTTATATACCGGAGCATTATTACGACAACAATGATCTCGCGAAGTTTGTGGAGACGAATGATGAATGGATCCGTGAACGGACCGGAATTGTGCGCAGACATATTGCAGAAGAAGATACAACAGTCAGCATGGCGATAAAAGCGGCAAAAAATGCACTTACAGATGCAAAATTAAATGCAGACGATCTGGATCTGATCCTGGTATCTACAATCACGCCAAACACCGTGATCCCAAGCACTGCCTGCGAAGTCCAGAAAGAGCTGGGAGCAGTAAATGCAACCTGTTTCGACATCAGTGCCGCATGCAGCGGTTTTGTGTATGCCTACAATACTGCGCAGGCTTACATAGCAGCCGGAATGTATCAGAACATTCTGGTGATCGGAAGTGAAACCCTATCCGGAATTGTCAACTGGAAAGACAGAGGAAGCTGCATTCTTTTTGGTGACGGGGCAGGAGCAGCCGTGATCTGTGCAGAAGAAGGTGAAATCTTTCCGGCAGTTACCCATTCTGACGGAGCAAAAGGACAGGTACTTGCCTGCGAAAGCCGTCAGCAGAAAAACTGGCAGGACAAAGAAAATGAAAAACAGACTTATGTATCCATGGATGGACAGGCAGTTTTCAAATTTGCCGTAAAAAAAGTGCCGGAAGTCATCGGAGAACTTCTGCAAAAAGCAGATCTGACCGAGAAAGATATTGATCTTTTCGTTCTGCATCAGGCAAACTTACGGATCATCGAATCTGTGGCAAAACGGATGAAAACAGACCTTGCAAAATTCCCGGTCAACATTGAAGAATACGGTAATACATCATCCGCCAGCATCCCAATCCTCCTGGATGAACTGAACAAAACCGGTCGCTTCCACAAAGGACAGAAGATTGTTCTCTGCGGCTTCGGTGCCGGACTCACCTGGGGAGCCACACTCATAGAGTGGTAAATATAAAAATAATCAAACAATAAGGAGACTAAGAACATGTTAGAAAAAGTAAAAGAAATCGTAGCAGAAGGACTTGACGTAAACGCAGCAGACCTCACAGAGGAGACAACTTTTGAATCTCTTGGAGCAGATTCCCTTGATCTGATGGATATGGTTATGACATTTGAAGATGAATTTGGTGTGGAAATCGATACGGAAGCAATCGGTGATCTCAAGACAATCGGAAGTGTTGTAACATACATCGAAGGACTGAAAAAATAAGAATCGCAAAAACACAGACAGAAAGAGGTTGTAATATGAAAACAGAAGTAACCGAATTACTTGGAATCGAGTATCCGATCATCCAGGGCGGAATGGCCTGGGTTGCTGAGTATCATCTTGCGGCCGGCGTATCAAATGCCGGCGGGCTTGGGCTCATCGGGGCTGCAAGCGCCCCGGCTGAGTGGGTACGTGAACAGATCAGAGAAGCAAAAAAGCTGACTGATAAACCATTTGGAGTAAATATCATGCTGATAAGTCCTTATGCAGAGGAAGTGGCAAAAGTAGTAGCGGAAGAAGGCGTAAAGGTTGTAACGACAGGCGCCGGAAGCCCGGAAAAATATATGAAAATGTGGAAAGAAGCAGGAATTAAAGTCATTCCGGTGGTTGCATCCGTTGCACTTGCAAGAAGAATGGAACGGTGCGGGGCAGATGCAGTTGTTGCGGAAGGATGTGAATCCGGAGGACACATCGGAGAAAATACGACTATGGTACTGGTTCCACAGATTGTAGACGCAGTGAAGATTCCGGTAATCGCGGCCGGAGGAATCGCAGATGGAAGAGGAATTGCGGCAGCATTTATGCTGGGAGCAAAAGCCGTACAGATGGGAACCCATTTTGTTGCGACCGAAGAATCTATCGTACATGAAAATTATAAAAATGCGATCATCAAAGCGAAGGACATTGATTCCAGAGTAACCGGAAGAAGCACAGGACATCCGGTAAGAGCACTTCGCAACCAAATGACGAAAAAATATCTGGACCTTGAGAAAAACGGTGCATCCTTTGAAGAACTTGAGCACCTTACACTTGGAGGCTTAAGAAAGGCCGTTGTAGACGGAGATGTGACAAACGGAAGCGTAATGGCGGGACAGAGTGCAGCCATGGTAAAAGAGATCATGAGCTGTAAAGACCTGATCCAAAAGCTGGTAAGTGAGACGGATGCACTGATCGGAGGCAAAGGATTTTATGAATAAAACAGCATTCATTTTCCCGGGACAGGGCGCGCAGAAGTGCGGTATGGGAAAAGATTTTTATGAAAACAGTGAACTTGCAAAAGAGATTTTTGATACAGCAACAACAGAGCTGGGACTTGATATGACAAAGCTTTGCTTTGAAGAAAATGAGCAGCTGGATCAGACAGAATACACTCAGGCAGCCATGGTAACAGCCTGTCTTGCAATGACAGCCGAGATTGAAAAGAGAGGTCTTACACCGGATGTGACAGCCGGGCTCAGCCTTGGAGAGTACTGTGCGATCAGCGCAGCGGGAGGCATGCAGCCGAAAGACGCCATTTCTCTTGTGAGAAAAAGAGGGATTCTGATGCAGAATACCGTTCCGACAGGTGAAGGAGCCATGGCGGCAATCCTGGGACTGGATGGAGAAACGGTTGAAAAAGTGACGGAAGAAATTCCGGGTGCGTCTGTGGCAAATTATAACTGTCCGGGACAGATTGTAATTACAGGAAAGACCGCAGCGGTAGAAAAGGCAGCAGAGTCTTTAAAAGCAGCCGGAGCAAAAAGGGCGGTTCTGTTAAATGTAAGTGGTCCGTTCCACTCAAAGATGCTGGAAAGTGCAGGCGAAGAGCTTGCGAAGGAAATGGAGAAGAGAAATTTTGAACCACTTGCCATTCCTTATGTGACGAATGTTACGGCAAAATATGTGACGGATATCAAAGAGACAAAGGCACTTCTTGCAAAACAGATTTCTTCACCGGTACGATGGGAAGAAAGTGTGAGAACTATGATTGAAGATGGTGTAGACACTTTTGTGGAAATCGGACCGGGAAAAACACTCGCCGGATTTATGCGGCGTATCGACAAAGGTGTCAAAGTATATAATATCGAAACCTGGGAAGATATGGAAAAAGTAATTGCTGAACTGGTGTAAAAAACAGGCAATGGAAAGGAAAAGCATATGACAGACAGAGCAAATTTGGAAGGACAGATCGCGGTGGTTACCGGCGCGTCCCGTGGAATTGGAAAGGCAATTGCGAAGGAGCTGGCTGCACAGGGAGCAACAGTTGTGATCAATTACAATGGTTCTGAAGCAAAAGCAGATGAAGTAAAACATGAAATTGTAGAAAAGGGTGGATGTGCCCAGTGTATGCAGTGCAATGTGGCAGATTACGAGGGATGTGAAGCATTTATAAAAGCAGTGATCGAGCAGTTTGGAAGAATCGATATTCTGGTAAATAATGCAGGGATCACAAAGGATGGTCTGCTGATGCGTATGAGTGAAGAAGATTTCTCCGATGTCATTGATGTCAATCTGAAAGGAACTTTCCATTGCATCCGTTTTGCATCCAGACAGATGATGAAGCAGAGAAGCGGAAAGATCATCAATCTTGCATCTGTAGTTGGAATCAGCGGAAATGCCGGTCAGGTAAACTATGCTGCATCTAAAGCAGGAATTATTGGAATGACCAAATCTGCGGCAAAAGAACTGGCATCCCGCGGAATCACGGTTAATGCGGTTGCACCGGGCTTCATTGAAACGGAGATGACAGAAGTTCTTTCCGATAAGCTCAAAGAAGAAATGAGAGGTCAGATCCCTCTTGCCAGAATGGGACAGCCAGAAGATGTCGCGAAGGCAGTGGCGTTTCTGGCGTCTGAGCATGCGAGTTACATTACGGGGCAGGTTCTGCAGGTCGATGGGGGGATGGTGATGTAAAAATGGTTGCAGAGAAGGTTGAGGGACAAATTGTACAAAAGATGTCCTTCAAATTCAGACTCGCAAACCATTCCGATGAGCCTCTGAAACCAAGGATTGTGTCAGCAAAGGCTTCCACAATCCTTTGAGTCTCATCTCCATTGCTCGAAAAATGAATTTGAATGACATCTTTTGTACAGTTTGTCATTCAACTTTGTCGAGAAAACCATTTTACATCCGTGAAGTAGTTCAATATACCAAGAGAGAATTGCAGGAGGAAGAAAGTGGTTTTAATTAGCATTGGGGGGATTTGATCGGATAAGATCATTAACCTAACACCTAAAAATACATATAAGATGATAAATTTTATCAAAAAGTGAAACAGTCAACAACACACCAAAAACGTTTCGTGGAAAACGCGTTTTAGCCAGTAGACTTGAGTCCGGCTCTGCACAAATATTCCTGTCGGCATTCTATTTTGTGCAATGGAGAGGAGACTCAAAGGATTATGGAAGCCTTTGCTGACATAATCCTTGGTTTCGGAGGCTCATCGGAATGGTTTGCACAACTTGAATGCCGACAGGAATATTTGTGCAGAGTCGAACACAACCTATATTTTCCGCATTTTCCACCAAAGGAGGCAATATGAAGCGCAGAGTTGTTATTACGGGGCTTGGAGCGATTACCCCGATTGGTAATACAGTAGAAGAATTCTGGAACGGTATCAAAAATGGAACCGTAGGAATCGGTCCGATCACAAAATTTGATACAACCGAATATAAAGTGAAGATCGCAGCGGAAGTCAAGGACTTTGTTGCAAAGGAACGGATGGATTTCAAGGCATCGAAGAGAATGGAAACATTTTCCCAGTATGCGGTTGCAGCGGCGAAGGAAGCGTGTGCGGATGCGGGATTTGAAATTGAAAAAGAGGATCCGTACCGTTGTGGCGTGATCATCGGTTCAGGAATTGGAAGTCTGCAGCAGATCGAGAAACAGTACACGACAATCCTGGAAAAGGGACCGGGAAGGGTAGCACCACTGATGGTTCCGATGATGATTTCCAATATGGCAGCCGGAAATGTATCGATCCAGCTTGGGCTTAAAGGAAAGTGCACAAATGTCGTTACAGCATGTGCAACGGGAACCAATTGTATCGGGGATGCGCTTCGTGCCATTCAGTACGGAGATGCGGACGTAATGTTTGCAGGTGGTACGGAAAGCTGTATCTGTCCGACAGGGATTGCCGGATTTACCGCACTTACCGCACTTACTACCAGAGAAGATCCACTGCGTGCATCAATTCCATTTGATAAAGACAGAAGTGGGTTTGTTCTTGGAGAAGGAGCCGGTGTGGTGGTTCTGGAAGAGCTGGAGCATGCGAGAGCAAGAGGCGCAAAGATTTACGCAGAGCTTGCAGGTTACGGGGCAACCGGAGATGCTTACCATATCACTTCCCCAGCAGAAGACGGAAGCGGTGCGGCAAAGGCGATGGAGCTTGCGATGGAAGAGGGCAGCGTGACACCGAAAGAAGTACAGTACATTAATGCACACGGAACCAGCACGCACCATAATGATCTGTTTGAAACCTATGCGATCAAGAAAGCATTCGGCGATGCGGCAAAGGATGTGGTTGTGAATTCAACGAAATCCATGATCGGTCATCTTCTTGGTGCAGCAGGTGCGGTAGAGTGTATCGTTACTGTAAAATCTATTCAGGATGGATTTATCCATCAGACCGTTGGAACCAGGGAATGTGATGAAGAATGTGATCTGAACTATGCAGTTGGCGCACCGGTCGAAAAAGAGATCAAATGTGCGCTCACCAATTCCCTTGGATTTGGCGGGCACAATGCAACCCTTCTTTTGAAGAAGTATGAAGGATAGAGGTAGAAGGATGGAATTAGAAAATCTGGTAAAACTGATTCAGACCGTTTCAGATTCGGACCTGACAGGATTTCAGTATGAAGAAAACGGTGTGAAATTGAAAATACAGAAAGAAAAAGAACAGATGGTTGTCAGTACAGGGGCAGCACAGCTGACGACAGTACAAAACGTGCCAGGAGCGCAGAGTAATGCAGTATCGGCACTGAAGTCAGAGGATGGACCGGAAAAAGGAAAAGAAGCAGAAGGGCAGCTGATCAAATCCCCTCTGGTTGGAACCTTTTATGCAGCACCGTCGGAAGAGGCAGCACCATTTGTGGCAGTTGGCGATCATGTGTCAAAAGGACAGACGGTTGCCATCGTAGAGGCGATGAAGCTGATGAATGATATTGAGTGTGATTTTGACGGTGTGGTATCGGAAGTACTCGTGAAAAATGGAGAAACTGTGGAATACGGACAGCCATTATTCCGAATCGCATAGCTGGATGGAGGGCGAAAAGCATGAAACATTTGGGAATCAAGGAAATTCAGAAAATCATTCCGCACAGACATCCGTTTTTGCTGGTAGATTATATCGAAGATTACGAGCCGGGGGAATATGCAGTTGGCTATAAATGTGTGACTTACAGAGAGGACTTTTTTGCCGGACATTTTCCACAGGAGCCGGTGATGCCGGGAGTGCTGATCGTAGAAGCACTGGCGCAGGTCGGTGCAGTAGCGGTTCTGATGCAGGAAGAAAATAAAGGAAAGCTCGGTTATTTTGGTGGGATTAAGAACTGCAAGTTCCGCAGAAAAGTTGTTCCGGGTGACACTTTGCGCATAGAGGTTGAGATTATAAAGCTTAAAATGAACGCCGGAATAGGAAAGGGCACTGCCTATGTTGACGGCAAAAAGGCCTGCGAGGCCGAAATTACATTCCTCATCGGATAAGGGAGGTCTTATATTTTGTTTCAAAAGGTTTTAATAGCTAATAGGGGCGAAATTGCCGTAAGAATAATACGCGCGTGCCGTGAAATGGGA
>OJRV01002563.1_pt1 | contig 17179 bp, 13 predicted proteins | sample 1599241 | NCBI WGS metagenome assembly OJRV01 (sample SAMN04168656, study PRJEB22393) | human gut metagenome | biome: human gut microbiome; feature: stool | host: Homo sapiens | collected 2014-03-17 | reverse complement strand
GGTGGTGCAGGAAGAATGCATTATCAGGGATTCCCGACCTCCAATCACTACGGAGCAACTGCTGACGGACTCGTACTTGGATACAGAGCGGGCGCTTCCCTTCTTTACCAGGATTCTATCCAGTATCATCCAACAGGTGCGATCTATCCGTCACAGATCCTTGGTGCCCTGGTAACAGAGAAGGTTCGTTCCGTTGGTGCACAGCTTGTAAATGCAAACGGAGAAGCTTATATCCATCCGCTGGAAACCCGTGACGTAAATGCTTCCGGTGTTATCCGCGAGTGTGAGGAAGGCCGTGGCGTTGAAGTTCCAGGTGGACGAAAAGGTGTATGGCTGGATACTCCGATGATCGAGATCCTGGGCGGTGAGGGAACTATCGAAAAGAGGATCCCTGCCATGTTCCGTATGTACATGAATTACGGCATTGATATGAGAAAAGTCCCGATCGTGATTTACCCGACCCTTCATTATCAGAACGGCGGACTTGAGATCAACGGAGACGGCTTTACAAAAGAAATCCCGAACCTTCTGGTTGCAGGAGAGGCAGCAGGCGGAATCCACGGAAGAAACCGACTGATGGGCAACTCTCTTCTTGATGTAATTGTATTCGGACGAAATGCAGGTAAAAAAGCAGCTGCCAAATGCAAAGAGGTAGAGCTTGGAACTATGAATCTGGATCATATCAGAAAATATGAAGAGGAACTGAAAAATGCAGGAGTTGATACAGGAGACGTATCTCCTATGCTTCTGCCGAAATATGCCCGCCACGAACGTTAAGTTAAAAATATGTTATGATAATAAAAACATATGAGATAAGCGAAAGGAGTCTATTATGAGAGAAATCGAAGTAAGCAGACTTACAGAGGTTATCGAAAAACTCTGTATCGAAGCCAATGAACATCTCCCGGAAGATGTGAAGGATGCTATCAAAACCTGCCGTGCCTGCGAGGACGGCGAGATCGCAAAAGGTGTCCTTGATAACATTATCGAGAATTTTGATATTGCGGACAGTGAGAATGTTCCGATCTGTCAGGATACCGGAATGGCATGCGTATTCCTTGAAATTGGTCAGGATGTCCACTTTACAGGCGGAGATTTAAATGATGCCATCAATGAAGGTGTACGCCGCGGATACGATAAAGGTTACCTGAGAAAATCCGTTGTCAAGGATCCGGTACGCCGTGGAAACACAGGTGACAATACACCGGCTATGATCTATACAGAGATCGTTCCTGGAGATCAGGTGAAAGTAACTGTAGGACCAAAAGGCTTCGGAAGCGAGAATATGAGCCAGATCCGTATGTTCAAGCCATCTGCAGGCCTTCAGGGAATCAAGGATTTCATTCTTGAGGCTGTAGAAACTGCAGGTCCGAACCCATGTCCGCCTATGGTAGTTGGTGTTGGTATCGGAGGAACTTTTGACAAATGTGCACTTCTTGCAAAGAAAGCGCTGATGCGTCCTCTGAATACAGAGAACCCGGATCCTTACTATGCAGATCTTGAGAAAGAGATGCTGGAGAAGATCAACAAGCTTGGTATCGGACCTCAGGGCTTTGGCGGAAAGACCACAGCTATCGGTCTGAACATTGAGACTATGCCTACTCATATCGCTGGTATGCCATGTGCAGTTAACATCAACTGCCATGTAACACGTCATAAAACGGAGGTGCTTTAATATGGAAAGAAGAAAGATCACACTGCCTCTGACAAGAGAGCTGGCAAGAACTCTCCATGCAGGCGACCAGGTTTTATTGACAGGAACCATCTATACATCCCGTGATGCAGGTCACAAGAGAATGTGTGAGGCCCTTGCAAAAGGAGAAAAAATTCCTTTTGACCCTACAGATGCTACCATTTACTATGTAGGTCCGACTCCGGCAAAACCAGGCGAAGTCATCGGCTCCGCAGGCCCTACAACCAGCGGCCGTATGGATGCTTATGCACCGACCATGATGTCCGTAGGTGCCAGAGGAATGATCGGAAAAGGTGCCCGCCTTCCGGAAGTCGTAGATGCAATGAAAAAATATGACGGCGTATATTTCGGAGCCATCGGCGGTGCAGGTGCACTTCTTGCAAAATGCATCAAAAAAGCAGAGCTTATCGCTTACGAAGACCTTGGAGCAGAAGCACTCCGCAAGCTTTATGTGGAAGACATGCCGCTTGTAGTTATCATTGACAGCGAGGGAAATAATCTATACGAAGAGGGGCGTGCAGAGTACCTGAAAGACCACGCAGAATAATCTTTTGCTCTACAATATGATATTGTGATATATTTCAAAAAGGAATAAAAAGGATAAAAGTCCGACAGTAAATGCTGAAGATCCGTGCAGAAGCATTTATTGTTGGACTTTTTAATTTTATCATTTCACTTTCAATTTAATCATTCTTACGAAAATGATTAAATTAAAGTTGACAATGATAAAATTGATTTATATACTTGAAGTAAATAAAATCGAAAAAAGAGTGATAAAGAAGGTGATGGAAAATATATGAGACGGTTTGATTATCAGGAAAAGTGGAAAAGTCTGTTGACTCCTGAAATTGTATCTTATCTGACACAGATACATGAATTTAAGGGAGAACAAACTCTTTTTATTGAGGCCAAAGCAGATACTCTTACACAATTAGTTGAAATCGCTAAAATTCAAAGTACGGAAAGTTCCAACAAAATAGAAGGTATTTATACATCAGACATCAGATTGCGGGAATTGGTAAAAGACAAAACAAGGCCAAGGACAAGAAATGAACAGGAAATTGCCGGATACAGAGATGTATTGAATACAATTCATGAAAGCCATGACCATATCCCACCAAAGTCTGCGATTATTTTACAGCTTCACAGAGATTTGTATAAATTTGAAAGCTACAATATTGGAGGAAAATATAAAACTGCAGATAATGTCATTGAGGAAGAAGATTCTCAGGGAATAAAAAAAATACGGTTTAAACCAGTACCGGCCCGGGAAACACCGGAAGCAATGGAAGAACTATGCGGAGCATTTGAAGAGGCAATGGCAACAGGAGAAATAGATCCGCTTCTTTTGATTCCAATGTTTATTCTGGATTTCCTATGCATACATCCGTTTAATGATGGCAATGGAAGAATGAGCCGTTTACTTACACTGTTACTTTTGTACAGATCTGGCTATATTGTGGGAAAATATATCAGTATCGAGAGAATGATAGAAAATTCAAAGGAATTATACTATGAATGTTTAAGGGAAAGTTCTGAGAACTGGTATGAGAATAAGAATGATTATACACCATTTGTAAAATATATGCTTGGTGTTATCGTAGGAGCATACAGAGAGTTTTCTTCAAGAATAAAATTGCTGATAACGCAGAATATATCAAAACCGGAGCGAATAGAAGAGATTATAAAAAACACTCTGGGAACAATTACAAAAAAGGAAATTGCAGAAAAGTGTCCGGATATTAGTGTGGTAACGATACAGAGAACACTGGCAGAATTACTGACAGCAGAAAAAATTTTAAAAATCGGCGGCGGAAGGTATACGAAATATACCTGGAATAATGAGTAATAGATGGGAGATAAAAAATGATCACTGGTGAATTAAAAAACAAAATAGATGGTTTATGGGATATATTTGCGGCAGGAGGACTTGTCAATCCACTGGAAGTAATCGAACAGATTACATACCTGATGTTTATTCATGATCTGGATGATTCCGATAATATGCGTGCAAGAGAAAGTGCAATGCTTGGCTTGCCATTTCAGAGTATTTTTTTCGGAGAAGTAAAAATAGGTGAGAGAACAATTGACGGAAGTCAGCTGAAATGGTCCGTATTCCATGATTTTCCGGCAGACAGAATGTATATAATCATGCAGGAATGGGTGTTCCCGTTTATAAAAAATCTTCATAATGATAAAAACAGTGCATATTCCAAATATATGGACGATGCGATCTTTAAACTTCCGACACCACTCCTTTTATCCAAAGTGGTGGATTCTCTGGATGAAATTTACAAACTTATGAATGAAATCCAGACAGCAGATGTCAGAGGAGACGTATATGAATATCTCCTTTCTAAAATAGCCCAGTCCGGACGGAATGGACAGTTCCGTACACCAAGACATATTATCCGGATGATGGTTGAGATGATGGATCCGTCCAGTGATGAGATTATCTGTGATCCGGCATGTGGAACCTCCGGATTTCTGGTTGCAGCAGGAGAATATCTGAAAGAAAAAAGAAAAGAAGAAATTTTTTATGATAAGCAGAAAAAAGATCATTACATGAATCATATGTTCCATGGATACGATATGGACCGCACCATGCTTCGTATTGGAGCCATGAATATGATGACTCACGGAATAGAAAATCCTTATATTGAGTATCGGGATAGCTTATCTGATCAGAATGCAGATAAAGATCAGTATTCCCTTGTGCTGGCAAATCCTCCTTTTAAAGGAAGCCTGGATGCAGAGTCCGTTTCCGGAGATCTTCTTAAGGTTTGTAAGACAAAGAAAACAGAACTTTTATTCCTTGCTTTATTTTTGAGGATTATGAAAATTGGAGGTAGATGCGCTTGTATTGTACCAGATGGTGTACTTTTTGGATCATCACGGGCACATAAATCCATCCGAAAAGAAATTGTTGAAAATCAGAGACTGGAAGCTGTAATATCCATGCCTTCCGGTGTATTCAAACCCTATGCAGGAGTATCCACAGCAATCCTTATTTTTACAAAAACAGAACACGGCGGAACTGATCAGGTATGGTTCTACGATATGAAAGCAGACGGATTCAGTTTGGACGATAAACGTACTCCGGTCACAGAGAATGACATTCCGGATATTATAGAGCGTTTCAAAAATCTTGATAAAGAAGCAGAACGGAAACGAACAGACCAGTCATTTATGGTACCGAAAAAAGATATTGTGGAGAATGATTATGATCTCAGTATCAATAAATACAAAGAAATTGAATACACCCCAGTGGAATATCCTCCAACATCAGAAATCATGGCCAATATCCGGGAACTGGAGCTGGAAATCGGAAAAGAAATGGATGAGCTGGAACGGTTGTTGGGATTATAGAAGAAAGGATGGCAGATTCGAAAATTCGGGTTTGTGTGGGAAGAATGATATGAGTGTACGGACTATTGATGAATGCTTTTATCAAATTCGAAACGGTGCCAATATAAAGCAGGGAGCAGTGGATGGAGGATATCCAATTACGCGTATAGAAACGACTGCAAATGACAGATTTAACCGTGATAGAATGGGATATGCAGGAATTACCGATATAAAAAAATATGAAAATTATGTTCTTCAGGATGGGGATTTGTTAATGTCGCATATTAATAGTACACAATATTTGGGAAGAACAGTACTTTATGAAAAACAAGGTGATGAAAAGATAATTCATGGTATGAATTTGCTTGGACTAAAGGCTAGAAGAGATATTATCATACCAGCTTATGCGAGATACTGTTTTTATTCTCAGCCGTTTAGAGAACAAATTGGAAGAATAACAAAAAAGTCTGTTAATCAAGCGAGTTTTGCAGTGGCAGATTTGAAAAAAATCAAAATTATTGTTCCTGATTTATCTGAACAATGTGAGGTTATTGACATTCTTAATAGAGTGAATCAAGTGATTGAAGATCGCCAGCGAGAACTTCGGAAGATGGATGACCTTATTAAAGCCCGATTTGTCGAGCTGTTTGGTAATCCGCTTGATGGTACAGCTAAATATCCGATTCATCAAGTCGGAGAAGTTGCTAATTCAGTAGACCCACAACCAAGTCATAGAACACCACCGGTTGAAGAAGGTGGAATCCCTTATGTAAGTATCAAGGATTGCGATTATAAAACAGGTAAAATAGATTTCGAAGGTGCTCGAAAGGTCAGTCCTAAAGTGTTAGAAGAACATATGAATAGATATACTTTACATGACGGAGATTTTGTTGTTGGAAAGATTGGAACTATTGGTAATCCAGTGTTTGTTCCAGCACGTAATGACTATACATTATCTGCTAATGTAGTGTTGGTCCAACCTAATAGTGAATTAGTAAATCCGTATTTCTTGAAGTACTCATTTGAATCAGATTTTGTCGAAAGACAATTTGCTGAAGCAAAGAATTCCACTTCGCAAGCTGCATTTGGTATACAAAAAGTGAGGACAGTTGAAGTGATGAATCCAGATTTAGATGTACAAAGAGAATTTGAGATTTTTGTCAAACAAGTCAACAAATCAAAAGTTAAAGTGCAAAAAGCACTGGATGAAACACAGAAGTTATTCGACAGTCTCATGCAACAGTACTTTGGATAGAAAGGGGAAGTTGTAGTGATAGGAGAAGGACGGGAAAGCAAAAAAGATAACGATTTATTTTACACATGCAGCCTGATTGATTACATTGCCAGGAAAACAAAGAATACACGGGCAGACGTTGTAAATAAACTTGGAAAGCAGAGAATTGATAAAATCTATGACCTGGCAGATATTTACCATTGTGACAACATTGACAGAGTCAGTGATGATTTTATTGAAGAAGCAGGAATACAAGAAGGAAATTTTGACAATGTAGGTGAGTGTAAATACAGCATCCCATCACATTGGGACATTGGAAAGGTATATAAGCGGCTGATAAAAATGGTTGCTGCAGATGAAAATATTGGAATCGTAGATGCTTTAATAAAAGTATACAATTCCTTTATCAGTGCAAAGATTGATAACTACAACAGCAGTGTATATTACGAAAATCCGGCATATATATTTGAATCGTACCGAGAAAACAAAATGCTATAAACAAAATGGTTGAAGGATGCTGGTATATTTTGAAAGGAGTATGCCAGCATGGAAGAAAAAATAGTGAAAATACTGAATGAAATGTCAGAATATCTGTCAATTACACAAATGAAAAAACTTCAGGAAGTAATCTTAAAAGTATGTGCAGAGAATGAAGCTGATAAAATGGAAATATCCAATACAGATTTTCTTGAAATGTTTTTGGATGCAAAGAAGATAGAAGGTTGTTCAGAAAGAACCATTCAATATTATAAAGTTACGGTAGAACATTTGTTATCCCATATTGAAACATCTGTAAGGAAGATTACAACAGAAGAAATACGGACATATTTGGCAGAATATCAGAAAAATAATAAATGTTCAAATGTTACGGTGGATAACATTCGAAGAAATATTTCCAGCTTTTTCTCCTGGTTAGAGGAAGAAGATTATATTTTAAAAAGTCCTATGAAACGGATTCATAAGATTAAAACTAAAACGGTAGTAAAAAGCGTTATTACAGATGAAGGGATTGAACGACTCAGGGATAACTGCAAAGAAATTAGGGATCTGGCAATTATAGATTTGCTATATTCTACAGGAATACGAGTAGGTGAACTGGTAAATCTGAATGTTGATGATATTGATTTGGAAGGGCGTGAGTGCATTGTATACGGAAAGGGAGACAAAGAGAGGCGTGTATATTTTGATGCAAAAGCGAAGGTGCATTTAAAAGAATACATTGCTCATCGAAAAGATAATAATTCTGCATTATTTGTAACTCTGGATGCACCATATGATAGATTAAAAATAAGCGGAGTGGAAATTCGTTTAAGGGAATTAGGAAAAAGAATTGATCTGGAACGTATTCATCCCCATAAATTTCGAAGAACCATGGCAACCAGAGCAATAGATAAAGGAATGCCAATAGAACAGGTGCAAAAAATATTAGGACATTCACAAATTGATACAACGATGCAGTATGCGATGGTGAATCAAAACAATGTCAAAACATCTCATCAGAAATTTATGAGCTGAATTTTATTCAAATTCGGGTTTGTGTGGGAAGAATGATATGAGTGTACGGACTATTGATGAATGCTTTTATCAAATTCGAAACGGTGCCAATATAAAGCAGGGAGCAGTGGATGGAGGATATCCAATTACGCGTATAGAAACGACTGCAAATGACAGATTTAACCGTGATAGAATGGGATATGCAGGAATTACCGATATAAAAAAATATGAAAATTATGTTCTTCAGGATGGGGATTTGTTAATGTCGCATATTAATAGTACACAATATTTGGGAAGAACAGTACTTTATGAAAAACAAGGTGATGAAAAGATAATTCATGGTATGAATTTGCTTGGACTAAAGGCTAGAAGAGATATTATCATACCAGCTTATGCGAGATACTGTTTTTATTCTCAGCCGTTTAGAGAACAAATTGGAAGAATAACAAAAAAGTCTGTTAATCAAGCGAGTTTTGCAGTGGCAGATTTGAAAAAAATCAAAATTATTGTTCCTGATTTATCTGAACAATGTGAGGTTATTGACATTCTTAATAGAGTGAATCAAGTGATTGAAGATCGCCAGCGAGAACTTCGGAAGATGGATGACCTTATTAAAGCCCGATTTGTCGAGCTGTTTGGAGACCCTAGAAGTAATCCGTTTGGATTCGAGAAGAAGATGTTAAAAGATACGTGCAAAGTTATTACTGGCAATACACCTTCACGAGCAATAGCAGAATATTATGGTGATTATATAGAATGGATAAAGACAGATAATATTGTTTCTGGAATTCTTAATCCAACTCAAGCGACAGAGAGTTTGTCTGAAAAGGGTATGAATGTTGGACGTACAGTTGAAAAGGATTCTATTCTTATGGCTTGTATTGCTGGAAGTATAGCAAGTATTGGTAGAGTTTGCATTACAGATAGAATAGTGGCATTTAACCAGCAGATTAATGCAGTAGTACCTGAACAATACAATATTCTGTTTTTGTATGTGCTGCTTCAGATGTCCAAGGATTATCTTGTGGAAGATATAAATATGGCATTAAAAGGTATATTGTCTAAATCGAAGCTTGAGGAAAAAGAGTTTATTATTCCACCGATGGATTTGCAGGAACAGTTTTCCGACTTCGTCAAACAAGTCAACAAATCAAAATTTATCAATCAGCTTTTATAGAAAATGGAATTATATATGTCACGATACAATCGAGAAAGTGAAATAAAGCAAAAGAAATGTTTTATGAAGACACATGAGAGAAATTGCTTACTGCGATGGGAATGAAATTTACAATGGTATATTTTCAGAAGAGGGTTAAATATGCAAAATGAAATAATCTTATTTGAAACTGCTGATAAGGAAATAAAATTAACTGTGTCTGTCAAAAATAATACCGTATGGCTTAATAGGAATCAGCTAGCTAAATTATTTGGAAGAGATGTAAAGACAATTGGTAAACATATTAATAATGCATTAAAAGAAGAACTGGATAATTCAGTTGTCGCAAATTTTGCGACAACTGCTTCAGATGGAAAAGTGTATCAAGTAGAACATTATAATTTAGATATGATTATTTCTATAGGCTATAGAGTCAAATCTAACAGAGGTGTAGAATTTAGAAAATGGGCAAATAATGTTCTGAAACAGTATATCCTACAAGGCTATGCAATCAATAAAAAAAGATTAGAAGCCTTACAGAGAACAGTAAATATTCAAACCAAAATGCTTGCATGTACTTTGGAAATAGATGAAGCAGAGGTGCTAAAAGCTGTTGATTTATATACAAATGCCTTGATGTTATTAGACCAGTATGATCACCAGTCGATTAAAAAGCCTGCAGGAAATAAAGCTATATACAGAATTACATACGAGGATTGTAGAAATATGGTGAATGCAATGGAAGATTCATTTCATTCGGATGTCTTTGGTGTTGAAAAAGAAACGGGGAAAGTTGAAGGTATTCTTGCAGCAATTTACCAAAATGTTTTCGGAGGAGAGGTTTATCCTTCTTTAGAAGAGAAAGCCGCTAATCTTTTGTATTTTATGATAAAAGATCATCCCTATGCTGATGGATGTAAGAGAATTGCTGCATCGTTATTTTTGGAATTTTTAGCTCGCAATGATGTACTCTACAAAGATGGACAGAAAAGGATAAGTGATGGTGCATTAGTAGCAATTACATTGATGATTGCAGAGTCAGATCCAAAAGAAAAAGATATTATGGTTAATTTGGTAATGAATTTATTGTCAATGTAAAGTGAAAGTAAAAGAGGGAGATTTCACAATGGTAACAAACTTTGATTATTTAAAAAATGAATCAAAATTCTCTGCATTTGCGAATGTTGCCATCTCTGCGGAGAAGATCATATTAGCAGATCCGGATGCGAGTATTCTTAACAGCCGCCGGGCTATGGAATTTGCTGTAAAATGGTTGTATTCTGTGGAAAACAGTTTGCAGATTCCGTACCAGGATAATCTTCATACTCTGATGAATGCAGAGGAATTCAGACAGTTAGTGGGACCGGATCTTTGGAAACGGATGGATTATATCCGCAGATGTGGAAACAGTGTGGCACATAGCAATAAAAAACCTGGCAGAGATGCAGCGATGCTGTGTCTTGAAAATCTGTCGATTTTTTTAGATTACGTTGCATATTGTTATGGAGAACAGTATCAGGAGCATCCATTTGACAAGTCGATTATTGATGGCAGAATTGAGAAGGCAAAGGCATCCAGGGAAACAGCCAGAAAAGCAAAGGAAACACTTCTGAAAGAACAAGAAAAAACTGCTCAGCAGGAACTGGATCTACAAAAACTGATGGCAGAAAATACTTTCCTCAGGGAAGAACTGTCCGCACGCCACGAGAAACAGCAGCAGACATATGTTCCGAAACCTCTGGATCTGTCTGAATATGAAACCAGAAAACTTTACATAGATTCCATGCTCATTGATGCAGGATGGACACAGGGAAAAGACTGGTTAAATGAGATGACTGTGACAGGAATGCCGAATAAATCAGGGATTGGACGTATTGATTATGTTCTCTATGATGATATGAATAAACCTCTGGCAATTATAGAAGCAAAACGTACCTGCAAGGATATTGCTGAGGGCAGGCAGCAGGCGAAACTTTACGCAGATCTGCTGGAAAAGAAATATGAACGGCGTCCGGTAATTTTCCTTACCAATGGTTTTGAAACCCGGATCATAGACGGACAATATCCGGAAAGAAAATGTTCAGTTATTTATTCCAAACGGGATCTGGAGAAATGGTTTAACCTTTTGAGTATGCGGACAAGCCTGCAAAATATTTCTGTAGATAAAAAGATAGCAGACCGCTATTATCAGGAAGCCGCGATAAAAGCAGTATGCCAGAGCTTTGATGAAAAGAATCGGAGAAAAGCCCTGCTTGTTATGGCCACAGGTTCCGGAAAAACCAGAACAGTAATGGCTTTGTGCAAGGTACTGGTTGATGCGGGCTGGGTAAAGAATATACTTTTTCTGGCGGACAGAAATTCACTGGTAACACAGGCGAAAAGAAGTTTTGTAAACTGGATGCAGGATTTTTCCTGTACAAATCTGGTTGAAGAAAAGAATAATTATATGTCGCGATGTGTTTTCTCCACATATCAGACCATGATAAACTGTATTGATACGATAAATGACAAAGAAGGAAAAGTTTTTACCAGTGGTCATTTTGATCTGATCATTTGTGATGAAGCGCACAGATCCATTTATAATAAATATAAAGATATTTTTACATATTTTGATGCACTGCTTGTAGGACTTACCGCAACACCAAAAGATGAGATTGACAAAAATACATATGAAGTATTTGAACTGGCAAACGGAGATCCCACTTATGGATATGATCTGGCGCAGGCGGTTAAGGATGGATATCTGGTTGATTATCTTTCGGTGGAATCCAGGGTGAAATTTATTGATCAGGGAATTGTATATGATGAACTTTCAGAAGCAGATAAAGAAATCTATGAAAATACTTTTGAAGACGAAAATGGAAAGATTCCGGAAGCGATAAATTCGGCTGCATTGAATACCTGGATTTTTAACGAAGATACCATTAAAAAAATTCTTCATGTCCTGATGAGAGATGGAATTAAAATTGAATACGGACAGAAGATTGGAAAAACAATTATTTTTGCGAAAAATCATGATCATGCGGAAAAGATCCTTGAGATTTTTAATAAGGAATATCCGCATTTAAAGAATTATGCTATGGTGATCGATAACAGAATGAAATATGCACAGAGTGCAATTGATGAGTTTTCAGATCCGAAAAAACTACCGCAGATCGCAATTTCTGTAGATATGTTAGATACGGGAATTGATGTACCTGAAGTTCTTAATCTTGTATTCTTTAAGAAAGTTATGAGTAAAGCAAAATTCTGGCAGATGATCGGACGAGGAACAAGACTATGCCCGGGATTGTTGGATGGGGAAGATAAGAAAAAGTTTTACATTTTTGATTTTTGTGGAAATTTTGAGTTTTTCCGAATGAATAAAGGAAAAGCAAGCGCAAATCTGATGGCGTTGCAAAGTGCAGTTTTTAATCTTCAGTTTGAGATTTCGTACAAGCTTCAGGATATTAAATATCAGAAAGATAAATTAACTGCGTACAGGACTGCACTTGTAAAGCACATGACTGAAAAAGTAAAAGAGCTCCCAAGAGATAGTTTTACAGTTCGCCAACATTTGAAATATGTAGAATTATATTCAGAAGAGTCGAACTATCAGATGCTTACTTATGAAGATACTTTACTTGTACGGGAAGAGGTTGCACCCTTGATTTTGCCTGAAAGTGATGAAGTAACAGCAGTACGTTTTGATGCACTTATGTATGGAATAGAACTTGCATCTCTGGTTGGAAAGAAATATACAAGTGCGCGAAAAGATCTTTTAAAAAAGGTTTCCGGAATTGCCGGAGTGGCAAATATACCGGAGATTCAGGCACAGACAGAGCTGATCGATCAGATTTTGCATACAGATTATGTGGAAAATGCAGGAATTGATGAATTTGAAAATATCAGGAAAAATCTGAGAGATCTTATGAAGTATATTCCGGATAAGAGCAGGAATAAATATATGACCAATTTTACAGACGAAATTCTTTCAACGGAATGGAAAGAAGCAGAATTGGAAAACAATGATCTGGAAAATTACAAGGTACGAGTAGAATATTATGTCCGACAGCATCAGGATAACCATGTAATAGCTAAGCTGAAAAAGAATCAGTCACTTACAGAAAAAGATGTAGCTGAACTGGAAAAAATTCTCTGGAGCGAGCTTGGTACAAAAGAGGATTATGAAGCAGAATTTGGCAGAAAGCCATTGGGAGAATTTGTCAGAGAAATGGTAGGTCTTGATATGAATGCAGCAAAGGAAGCTTTTTCAAAGTATCTTGAGGATGTAAATCTGGACAGCAGGCAGATTTATTTTGTAAATCAAATCATTGAGTATATTGTTCATAATGGAATGATGAAGGATCTTTCTGTTTTGCTGGAATCTCCGTTTACGGATCGTGGAAGCATTTCGGAAATCTTTACAGATATGGGTGTTTGGCTTGGAATAAAAAAAGTCATTGATACGATCAACGCAAATGCTGCTGCATAAACATCCTCCTCTGTGAAGCATAAAAATTTACCCGGATTTACAATAAATTTAACCATAAATCCGGTTGACAAAACCCGGCCGGGAACGTTATAATGGCCGGGTTGATAAAAAGAATTAAGAAAAAAAGGCAGGTGAACAGAATGGACAGTTGTGATTCTCATGGGCGAAGTTGTAGCTCTCAGAGTGAAAGATGGAAAGAACAGAGCGGGATGAGACTGTTCCATTCTGTTTTAAGTGTACAGAATGTCTGTGAGAATATTATGTCTGTATATCAGAAGGATATATATGACAGGATATATAGGTGACACCAGAATCTGTACGGTATTATTACATTATAATTGTAGCAGGATTATAATAGATATCTTTTTCATTCTTCTCATTCTGAGAATCTTACAGTAAGGCGATCATGTATAAATTCATTTCGCTTTATAATCAAATCCCAAGGAAACACAATCGAAAATCAAACAGCACATAGACATGCTTTAACATGTCTGTTTTTGGTGTGCGTGTTTTGTGCGAAACTATGTGAGGAGGATGAGAAAATGACAAAAAGAAATCAGGATTTTTCAAAAGATATTCTGAGTCTGATCCGAAGCAGTGTTTCTCCGGCAGTTTTAAGTGAAAGGCTGCAGGATTTCCACGAAAACGATCTGGCGGAAGTATTAAGAAAATTAAGCACTGCGGAGCGCAGCAGACTATACCGTATCCTGGAAAGCAGTATGCTGGCAGATGTTTTTGAATATCTGGAGGAAGAAGAAACTGTACAATATCTGGAAGAGATGGATGTAAAAAAAGCGGCAGCCATTCTTTCCAAAATGGAAACCGATGCCCTGGCAGATGTTTTAAAGCAGATCGATAAAGAAAAACGCAAGCTTCTGATCCAGCTTCTGGATGAACAGGTGCGGAAAGATATTGAAATGATCCGCTCCTTTGATGAGGATGAGATCGGAAGCAGAATGACAACGAACTGCATTGTGATCCGTGAAAACCTGACCGTAAAGCAGGCCATGAGTGAGCTGGTTTCCCAGGCGGCAGATAATGATAATATTTCTACGATCTTTGCAGTGACGGACAGAGGGGAGTTTTATGGAGCCCTGGATCTGAAGGATCTGATCACAGCAAGACAGGACCACCCTATGGAAGAGCTGATCGTAACTTCCTATCCATATGTGTATGGTACTGAGCAGATCGACGACTGTATGGAACGGCTGAAGGATTATTCTGAAGATTCCATTCCTGTACTGGACGATGACAATCGTTTCCTTGGAGTGATCACATCCGCAGGGATCATCGATCTGGTAGACGATGAGATGGGAGAGGATTATGCAAAGCTGGCCGGTCTGACTGCAGAGGAAGATCTGAAAGAACCTCTTTTTGAAAGCATGAAAAAAAGAATGCCCTGGCTGATCGTTCTTCTGGGCCTTGGTATGGTGGTATCTTCTGTTGTGGGAATGTTTGAAAAAGTAGTTACTTGTCTGCCGATCATCATGTGCTTCCAATCGCTGATCCTGGATATGGCAGGAAATGTTGGAACTCAGTCCCTGGCTGTAACCATCCGTGTACTGATGGATGAGACGCTGACGGGCAGACAGAAAGCAGAGCTTGTGCTGAAGGAAATGCGGATCGGTCTTTGCAACGGTGGTCTGCTCGGTATTCTGTCTTTTGTACTGATCGGATTGTATATTTTCTTATTCAAAGGAAAAACACTCGTATTTGCCTATGCGGTATCCGGCTGTATCGGATTATCCCTGCTGGTGGCCATGCTGGTATCCAGTGCAGTGGGAACCTGCATACCGCTGTTTTTCAAAAAGGTTGGTGTGGACCCGGCAGTAGCCTCAGGTCCTCTAATCACTACGGTGAATGACCTTGTAGCCGTGATAACATACTATGGAATGAGCTGGATATTCCTGATCGAGATGTTCCACCTGGCTGGCTGAGAGTAAAATGCAGCTATGCTCATAAAAACAGACAGATACCAGAAATCTGTCGAATAACAGAAAAGTTACCAATACAAAAAAATTCCGGATCGAAAGATTCGGGATTTTTCTTTACATACAAACAGAAAGCTATTATAATGAAAGACACGCTTTGCCCGTTTAAAACGTTGCAGAAATAAATACAAACAACGGGCAGAAAAAGAGAACAAAACGATCACATGGGGTGATTGGGGAAAGGAAACAGTAACATGATAGTAACAATGATCGAAAAGGTCTATACATTTCTGTGGGGAGATCTGATAAGGATCCCGCTTCCGGGAGGAAGTACGCTGGGAATCTCACTTCTGATCCTGCTTCTGATTCCGACCGGTATCTATTTTACCATCAGGACAAAGCTTCTGCCGATCCGTCTTTTTCCGGATATGGTACGAGCCCTGTCAGAAAAGAAAAGTGACAAAAATAATCTTTCAGCATTTCAGACGCTGATCGTATCTACAGCTACCCGTGTGGGAATGGGAAACCTGGTCGGTGTGGTAGCTGCGATCTCGGCAGGAGGTGCAGGAGCGGTATTCTGGATGTGGATCACGGCGCTGATCGGTTCCTCCACTGCTTTTATCGAAGCAACCCTGGCACAGCTCTATAAAGAAAAGGATCCTCTTTACGGTGGATACAGGGGCGGTCCTGCCTACTATATCCATCGCTACTGGGAAGAAAAACAGGGCAGAAAACGAAAAAAGGTTCTGCTTTCCGTTCTGTTTGCCATTTCCGGCCTGATCTGCTGGTGTGGGATCAGTCAGGTTATCAGCAATTCCGTCACGGCGTCTTTCAAAAATGCTTTTGATATTCCGCCGCTGTATACTACCATTGTGCTGGTAGTGATCGCAGCTGTGATCGTGCTTCGGAAGAATGCAACGGTTAAAGTTCTGGATCTTCTGGTGCCGGTGATGGCAGTGCTTTATTTTGTGATCACGCTGTTTATTATATTTACAAATCTCGGAAGTATGCCGGGAGTATTTAAACGGATTTTTGAAGAAGCTTTCGGATTTCGTCAGGCTGTTGCCGGCGGATTTGGCGTCGTGCTGATGAACGGAGTAAAAAGAGGCCTTTTTTCCAATGAGGCGGGAAGCGGCTCCGCTCCCTGTGCAGCAGCGGCAGCAGAATGTGACAGTCCGGTAAAAGCCGGATTTGTCCAGGCCCTGGGTGTATTTGTGGATACGATCGTGATCTGCAGCTGTACAGCTATGATCATGCTTCTGGCCCCGGAAGATCTGGTACAGGGGCTTTCCGGAATGGAACTTCTTCAGACTGCCATGCATTATCATATGGGGCAGTTTGGAGTGATCTTTATTGCTGCAACACTGTTTATGTTCAGCTTTTCCACATTCCTGGGAATCCTGTTTTATGCAAGAGGCAATGTGGCTTATCTTTTTGGTGATAACTGGGGTTCACAGACAGGATATAAGGTGCTGGCACTGGTGATGCTGTTTATCGGTGGGATCGCGGCTTACACATTTGTATGGGATCTGGGAGATGTAGGAATCGGCCTGATGACGATCTTTAATATTTTCATGCTGTATCCTCTTGGGGAAAAAGCACTGAAAGAGCTGAAAATCTATGAATCGGAAAAGAAGAAAAAATAAAACTGTTTACAGACCTTGAGAGCATATGGTAATATCAGGGTAAAGCGCTAAAAGATTAAAGAGTTCTGACAGCCGGAAGAAGTCAGACTCTGTGAAATATCAACGGTAAGTTGGATCAAGAGGAGGATATGAAAGATGTATATTACATGTCTGGACGTAGAAGGTGTACTGGTACCGGAGATCTGGATCGCATTTGCAGAGGC
>OJRV01002556.1_pt1 | contig 17225 bp, 16 predicted proteins | sample 1599241 | NCBI WGS metagenome assembly OJRV01 (sample SAMN04168656, study PRJEB22393) | human gut metagenome | biome: human gut microbiome; feature: stool | host: Homo sapiens | collected 2014-03-17 | reverse complement strand
CCGCCAAAATGGACGACCCCATGCCCCGGGAGGAGAAGCTGGCCAACTTCAACCGCCTGGTGGCCCTCCAGGACGCCATTTCCGAGGAAAAGCACGCCGCCTACATCGGAAAGACGGTGCGCTGTCTGCTGGACGGAGTGAGCGACGACCCCCGGTATGACCTCACCGCCCGCACCCCGGGCAACCGGCTGGTCCGGGTGACGGGGGACCGGGAGGCCCTGGGGCAGTTCCGGGATGTGAAGATCACCGGGGCCAACAAGTGGTCCCTGTTCGGAGAGCTGGCATAACCGCCGTCCGCCGCTCACAGGCGGCGGGCGGCCCCCAGCTCCAGGCCCAGGGACAGGCCGGCCAGAAAGACGGCCTCCCCCTGGATGGCCTGCCGGGTGAGCTGTCCGCTCTCCAGCCGCTGGGCCAGGTCCGCGCCCTCCGGACCCAGACCCCGCAGACGGGTCAGGGCGGCCTCTACCATGCGGTCGTTGTCCGCCGCCTCCTTTTGGCTGGCCCGCAGCAGCCCGGGGATCTGGTATTCCCAGGCGTAGTCATAGAGCACCTTTTGCAGTTCTGTCATACAATACACCTCAAAACGCATCTTTCTACGTCTATTATATAACGTGGAAAGATGCGTGTCAAGGAGCGCTCATTCATGATGACCATTTTCTCCGAACGTCTTGTGATACTGCGAAAACAGGTTGGAAAGACACAGAATGATGTGTCCAAAGAATTGAAGATCGCTCTGCGTGCCTATCAAAATTATGAATATGGCACAGCGGAGCCGCGTTTGTCCACCTTAGTCAAGCTGGCGGACTTTTACGGTGTTTCCTTGGATTATCTGGCGGGCCGGAGGGACACGCCGTAGGGGTGGCCCCATGTGGCCGCCCGCCGGTTCTCCGCCGAGGAATGTCCCCCCACCGTCCCGTAGGGGCGGGGCTCGCCCCTCCCGTTGTCCCGTTCTGCTATGATCTGCCTGAAATGCCGTAGGGGCGGGTCTCCTGACCCGCCCGCCGATTTTCCCCCGCAGAGATTAGAGCTTGAGCAATCAGGCGCGCCCGTTTGGTCCAGCGCGGCGGCGCGTCTTAATTTCGGACCGACAGCGGCAGCGGCGTGGATGCGGGGGCAGTCGTTGTCCCTCCCGCGCCTGACAGTGTTCGGTAGCCCCCTAGAATTGGGCCTCGTATTCTCCGGGGGACGGGGGGAGAACGAACTGGAGCCGGAGGGAACCTGTTCCCGACGGCGATGTGAGTCTCCCCCGGCGATCCTTTGGTTTCTTTCCCATCGCTGGGAAAGAAACTCGCCCAAAGGGCGAAACCCTCCGCGTGGAATGAAACCTGTCCCGAAACCGGCGGGCGGGTCAGGAGACCCGCCCCTACGGGGTTTCAGGCGGATCACAGCAAGACAGGGGGATGGGCAGAAACGCCCCTGCGGGGCGAAACCCCCAACAGGAGCAAGAAACCGGCCGCCCGCGGGCGGCCGGTTTTTGACCGAAGAGACAGAAATCAGAGGAGCATGACTCCAGCGGCGTCGCAGGCGGTGAGGGAGCTGTCGTCCCAGAGGGACACCTGCACCTCTCCGATGTGGGACTTGCCCAGCAGCAGCATGGAGACCCGGGACTGGCCGATGCCGCCGCCCATGGTCAGGGGCAGCTGGCCCTCCAGGAGCATCTTATGGAAGGGGAACTCCCGGCGGTCGTCGCAGCCGGCCAGGGTGAGCTGGCGGTCCAGGGACTCGGGGCTGACGCGGATCCCCATGGAGGAGAGCTCCACCGCGTGGCCGTTGATGCTGTCCCAGCAGAGCAGGTCGCCGTTGAGGTTCCAGTCGTCATAGTCGGGGGCGCGGCCGTCGTGGGGCTTGCCGGAGCGCAGCTTGCCGCCGATGCCGATGAGGAAGGAGACGGGATGCTCCCGGACAAAGGCGTTCTCCCGCTCCTTGGCGGTGAAGTCGGGGTACAGGTCCTCCAGCTCCTGAGAGGTGACGAAGGTCACCTCACCGGGCAGCTCCGGCAGGACGGACAGCTGGGGGAACACAGAGCGCAGGAAGGCTTGGGTGTCCCGCAGCGCGCCCACAATGGCCCGGACGGTGTTCTTCAGATAGTCCAGATTGCGGTCCTCGGCGGTGATGATCTTCTCCCAGTCCCACTGGTCCACATAGACGGAGTGGAGGTTGTCCAGCTCCTCGTCCCGGCGGATGGCGTTCATGTCGCAGTACAGGCCCTTGCCCACGCGGAAGCCGTAGTCCTTCAGGGCCTTGCGCTTCCACTTTGCCAGCGACTGCACCACCTGTGCCTCAATGCCGCTGTCCCGGATGTCAAAGGTGACCTTGCGTTCCACGCCGTTCAGGTCGTCGTTCAGGCCGGTGGAAGCCTCCAGAAACAGCGGAGCCGACACGCGGTAGAGGTTCAGCGTGGCACACAGGGTGTCGGCAAACAGCCGCTTCACGGTGCCGATGGCACGCTGGGTGTCGTACAGGTTCAGCGCGGGTGTGTAGTTCTGCGGGATCATCGTTTTGCTCATAACAGTTTACCCCTCTCTTTCCGTTCTCCGCCGCCGAATTGCGGCACCGGAACGGCTTTCCCTTTAATACAGTAAATTATGGCACAATTTCAGAGCGTTGTAAAGGGGAGAACGCAAAGCCGGTGCAATTCGGGAGCTTACGCCTCTGCCACAGCCTCGATCTCGCACAGGACACCCTTGGGCAGATCCTTGACAGCAACGCAGCTGCGGGCGGGCTTGGAGGTAAAATACTTTGCGTAGACCTCGTTGAAGGCGGCAAAGTCGGCGATATCGGCCAGGAAGCAGGTGGTCTTGATGACCTTGTCGTAGCCGGAACCGGCGGCTTCCAGGATCGCACCCACGTTCTTGCAGCTCTGCTCGGTCTGGGCGGCGATGCCTTCGGGCACAGTGCCGTCCGCGGGGTTCACAGGGATCTGGCCGGAGGTGTAGACAAAACCGCCTGCGATGAAGCCCTGGGAGTAGGGGCCGATCGCGCCGGGAGCCTTTTCAGTAGCGATGACTTTCATGGAAAATACCTTCTTTCTGTGTGTTTGATGGAGCTTCTCTCCTCGGGGAGAAAAATTCTGCTGCTTGAAGTCTACACCATGCGGCAGGATGTGTCAATCCGGGAGGGACTTTTTGCCCATGCGGCCTTTACAAGCGGGCAAAAAGGCGGTATCCTTAATCTATTGATACACCACCCTTCAGGAGGAACCCATGGATATCCGCCAGCTGCACTATTTTCTGGTTTTGTGCGAAGAAATGAACTACACCCGTGCGTCACAGCGGCTGTTTCTGTCGCGGCAGGCCCTGCGGCAGAGCATCACGGCGCTGGAAGCCGAGCTCTGCGGCCCGCTGTTCGTCAGCGCTCACCATAAACTCTCGCTCACCGAGCGGGGGCTGAGCTTGCAGCGCCATGCGGCCCCGGTGGTGGAGCAGTTCCAGCAGATGCAGGCGGCCCTCCATGCGGAGATCCAGTCGGCCCAGCCGGTGCGCATCGGCATCAGTGTCTCGCTGGTGCCGGACTACCTGCCCGGGCTGGAGACCCAGCTGGACAAGTTCCGCCAGCAGTACCCCCACATTGAGATGCGGTTCCGCCTGCTGGAAAACGATGCCGTGGCCGATGGTGTGGAGCAGGGCGAGCTGGACGCGGGCCTTGTGATGGATCTGGGTACGGCGGCTCCAGTGCTGGCCCGCACCACCCTGCGGGCCGACCCGGCCTGCCTGCTGGTGCCGCGCGGCCATCCCTTCTGGGAGAAGGAGCGGGTGCCGCTTTCGGCCCTGCGGGGCCAGCGGGTGCTGCTGCCCAGCCTGCGGCAGGATCTGTTCAGCCCCCTGTGGGATGCCTGCGCCCGGGAGGGCTTTGCGCCCAACGTGGAGATCGGCCCCAGCTTCTATCAGGCGTACTATCTGGTCCAGGAGCAGCTCTGCACCTGCCTGACCCGCTACGAGCCGGGAGCACGGCGGGAGCTGGACCGGGTGCGTGACGTGCTGCTGGAAGATCTGCCGCCCCTCTGCGTCTCGATGGTGCAGCGGCGGGACCATAACTCGGCCTATCTTGACCTGCTGCGGGGCTACCTGATGGAGGTCATCGGGGGAGCGGCATCCCTGCCGCCCCGGCGGGGCCGCCCGGCAAAGCCCTTCTACAACTTCCCGGTGCTGTCCAGCGCCGCCCCCAAGGCGGCACCGCAGCACCCGGCTCCGGGCACCCAGCTGCCCTTTGCGGGCGGAAACAACTTCCGGGAGCTGGGCGGCTACGAGGCCGACGAGGGCAAGCATGTCAAGTGGGGGCAGATCTACCGCGGCATTCCCACCGGACTGCTGACCGGGGCTGCTGACCGTAAGCTGCTGGACAGCCTGGGCCTGCGGCTCATCCTTGACCTGCGCAGCGAGTCCGAGGCAGCGGAGCAGCCTGACTATGTACCCGATGGCGCGCGGCTGGTGCGCATCTGCGGGCTTTGCCACCCGGACGGAAGCGAGATCTCCTTTTCTCCCGGGGACATTGAAAAGCTGCTCAAGGGCAAGAAGGATGTGGAGCATAACCTCGCCGATGCCATGTATGAGCAGATGCTCTTCCGCAATAAGGCCTACAAGGAGCTGTTCCGGGCGCTGGAGGCGGGCGAAACGCCGATCCTGTTCCACTGCTCCGGCGGGAAAGACCGCACCGGCGTGGCGGCCATGCTCATCCTGCTGGCGCTGGGCGCTTCCGATGAAACGATCTGTCAGGATTTTGTCCGGACCAATGTCTGCCGCCGCCCGGAGCTGGAAAAGATCTGGGCCGCCCATGCCGAGGAGATCGAGGCGCATCCGGAACAGAAGCAGTTCTATCAGGGCATTGCCGGTGTCCACCCGGAGTCTGCCCCCTTTGTGTTGGACACCATCCGCAAAGAGTACGGCACCACCGATGCCTATCTCGAGGCGGAATACGGCCTGACCCCCGCCCGCCTGATGCGGCTGCGGCGGATGTATCTGGAATAATGGCTGTTTTTTTAGAAAATTCCTTTCACTTTACTTGACATTGTACCAAATGTTTCGTAATATAAGAAGTAGTATGGAATCCATGACGCTGCGTGCAGGGATCTTCCGCAACCAAAGTTCAATGGGGCTTCATCTGCCCGTTTTTATATGAAAACCTTGTAGATAAAAAAGCTGCATCAGGCCGCAGGGGCAAACATGCCCTTTTTGTGCGGTGCTGTTGTCTGTTTTGTTGTTGAGAGCTTGATTTTGTATTGTTGACCCACGCCTTGCACGGCAGCGTCTCCAGATTTTAGTTGATTTTGAACTTTAATTGTAAGGAGAGTGAACACGATGTCCCCGATCATTCTGTTGATCGTGGTCGTGGTTGCTGCTGTTGCTGCCGGCGCGGGTTATTTTATTGGTTACAACAACCGTAAAAAGACCGCCGAGGCACAGATCGGCAGCGCAGAAGCCGAGGCTACCCGCCTGGTGAACGAAGCAATCAAGACCGCTGACCAAAAACGAAAAGAAGCTGTTCTGGAAGCCAAGGACGAGGCGTTCCGCCTGAAAGCCGAGGTCGATGCCCAGAAGGCAGAGGCCGACAAGGAGATCAAGCAGCGCCGTGCTGAGATCAGCCGCCAGGAGAACCGCATTGACCAGAAGGAAAATGCGCTGGACCGCAAGACCGAAGCCCTGGAAAAGAAGGAAGAAGAGCTCAAGAAAAAGCACGAGGAGGCCGACAGCCGTCTGGCTGAGGTGGATGCCATCCGTGCCAAGGAGATGGAGCGCCTGGAGACCCTGGCGGGCCTGAGCCAGGAGGATGCCCGCGAAGTGCTGCTGCACAAGGTGGACGAGGAGCTCACCCACGAGAAGGCTGTCCGTGTGGCTGCCTACGAGACCGATCTGAAGGAAAACTGCGATAACATCGCCCGCAACATGATCGGTCAGGCCATCAGCCGCTGCGCCGCTGACCACTGCAGCGAGACCACCGTCAGCGTGGTGCCCCTGCCCAGCGACGAGATGAAGGGCCGTATCATCGGCCGTGAGGGCCGCAACATCCGCGCGCTGGAAACTGCCACCGGCGTGGATCTTATCATCGACGATACCCCGGAGGCCATCACCCTGTCCTCCTTTGACCAGACCCGCCGCGAGGTTGCCCGCATGACGCTGGAGCGCCTGATCGGTGATGGCCGCATCCACCCCGCCCGCATTGAGGAGACGGTGGAGAAGTGCCGCCACGACCTTGAGCTGCAGATGAAGCGGGAGGGCGAGCGCGCCGTGATGGAACTTGGCATCCACGGCCTGCACCCCGACCTCATCAAGCTCATCGGCCGCCTGAAGTACCGCACCAGCTTTGGCCAGAACGCGCTGACCCACAGCATGGAGGTGGCCTGGCTGGCCGGTCTGCTGGCAGGCGAGATGGGCGTGAATGTCACGCTGGCCCGCCGTGCCGGTCTGCTGCATGATATCGGCAAGGCCCTTGACCATGAGATCGAGGGCAGCCATGTCCAGATCGGTGTGGATATCTGCCGCAAGTACAAGGAGAACACCCAGATCATCCATGCCATTGAGGCCCACCACGGCGATGTGGAGCCCAAGACCCCGCTGGCCTTTATTATTCAGGCCTGCGATGCCATCAGCGCTGCACGTCCCGGTGCCCGCCGCGAGAACGTGGAGAGCTATGTCAAGCGTCTGGAAAATCTGGAGGAGATCTCTTCCAGCTTTGAGGGCGTGGAGCAGGCCTTTGCCGTGCAGGCAGGCCGCGAAGTGCGCATCATGGTCAAGCCCGATGTCATCAGCGACGATCAGGTGATCCTGCTGGCACGCTCCATTGCCAAGAAGATCGAGGACACGCTGGATTACCCCGGCCAGATCAAGGTCAATGTGATCCGCGAGAGCCGCGCTGTGGAGTACGCAAAATAAAGTTTTGCCCAAAAAGCTGCCGTGCAGATGCACAGCAGCTTTTTTCTGCTTGTAATCCGGCGGCAAAAAAGGTATCATGGAGAAAAACAGACCGAAAGGGGAGAACCACTATATGAAACATGCAAGAAAATGGCTGGCTTGCCTGCTGGCGGGTGCACTGGCACTGGCGGTGCTGGCCGGATGCAGTGCACTGATGGACGGCACGGTGCAGAAGGATACAGAACAGGCCAAGGCCCTGATGAAAGAGGTAGACCCCAACCTGACCTATAATACCGATCTGGAAGATGCAGCCAGCCGTCTGGCAGACTGGCTGGTGGAGGACTCCGCCCAGCTGACCACCCAGTCCGGCCTGCTGACACGCAAGGTGCCCATGACCACCGGCTCCGGTGCCATGCTGGACACGAATGTGTACGATTTTATCGATCATTCCACCAGCTTTCTGTTCCTGCCCAGAGGCGTGGTGATCGGCCTTGCAATGAACAACGAATGGGGCTTTACCGGCTACTTATATGCTCCGCCGCTGAGCGAGGCGGGCAGTGCACTGCGCAGCTATGCGGCAGGCCGCACACAGATGGGCGCGGTGTTCATTGAATACGGCGGCGAGACTTACGTAGTGGCTATGTTTGCCTAAAAACCGAAAAAACGGTGTTCCCCTGCTGAGAACGGTGCGTTTTCAGCAGGGATTTTTTGTGTCTGGTATGTGCACAAAAAAACAGGTTGAAAGTACGACTTATGCACAAAAAATGAAAATACGCAGGTGAAATCTCTTCATCTGTTTCCCCGAAAAACACAAAAAACTCATGTTTTCGTGAAACTGTATTTTGAGCAACTACAGTATATCTTCAAAACTGCACAAAAACAAAAACAAAATTTTTGCTGACCATTGGTCAAAGCACAGAAAAACAGCCGGAAGCCTTTCCTTTTCAGGCGGAACAGCGTATAATGCGGATATCGCACAAAGGTGTGCAGTGCTCCAGAGGAGGAGCAAAAAACCTTTGTGCATTTTTCACCATTCAATGCTTTACCTTAATAAAGCATTGAGGTAAGAGAGAGGGAAAAAATATGAAATTCGATCGTCGTATTTCTCGCCGCAGCTTCCTGGCTGCTGCAGGCGTATCGGCTGCTGCACTGGCTCTGACTGCCTGCGGCGGCTCTTCCAGCACCGCTGCTTCCGGCTCTACCGCTGCTTCTGGTGCAGCCGCCTCTGCTGAGGGCGGTGTGCTGAACGTCATGCTGGAGACCGAAGTCCAGTCTCTGGACCCCCAGCTGGCTACCGACGGCACCTCCTTTGAGGTCATCGCCAACTACACCGACGGCCTGATGCAGATGGATGCGAACGGTGCAGCCGTGGAGGCTCTGGCAGAGAGCTATGAGCTGAGCGAGGACGGCAAGACCTACACCTTCCACCTGAAGGATGCAAAGTGGTCCAACGGCGATGCCGTTACCGCAGCCGACTTCGTGTTTGGCTGGCAGCGTGCTGTTGACCCCGCAAACGCATCCGAGTATGCCTATATGCTGAGCGATATCGGTCAGGTGGTCAACGCCGCCGAGATCATTGCAGGCAACAAGCCCGTCACCGATCTGGGCATCACCGCAGTGGACGACAAGACCCTGAAGGTGGAGCTGAACGTTCCGGTCAGCTACTTCCTGAGCCTGATGTACTTCCCCACCTTCTACCCCATGAACCAGAAGTTCTTTGAGAGCTGCGGCGATACCTACGGCACCAGCGCAGACACCGTGCTGTCCAACGGTGCATTCGTGCTGACCAGCTATGAGCCGGCCGCCACCGCTTTTGAGCTGGTGAAGAACGCCGACTACTACGATGCCGACCGCATTGCTCTGGACGGCCTGAACTATCAGGTCATCAAGGACAGCCAGCAGGCTCTGATGAGCTATCAGAATGGCGATCTGGATATCACCCTGCTGAACGGCGAGCAGGTCGAGCAGGTCAAGGACGACCCCGAGTTCACCAGCGTGGGCGCCGGCTACCTGTGGTACATCAGCCCCAACATGGACGCTGTGCCGGAGCTGGCAAACCTGAACCTGCGCCGTGCCATCACCTTTGCACTGGATCGTGATTCCATCACCAATGACGTGCTGAAGGACGGCTCTTCTCCCGCCTACACCGCAGTGCCCGCACAGTTCGCCACCGGCCCGGATGGCAGCGATTTCAGCGCCGACCAGACCAAGTTTGCAGAGTTCTGCGCATACGATCCCGACAAGGCTGCAGAGTACTACGAGCAGGCCAAGGCTGAGCTGGGCAAGGATTCCTTCTCCTTCACCATGGTCGTCGATGCCGACGATGCTCCTCAGAAGGTCGCTCAGGTCGTTCAGGAGCAGCTGCAGACCACTCTGCCCGGCTTTACTCTGGAGCTGAAGGTGGAGCCCAAGAAGCAGCGCGTGCAGGATATGCAGGACGGCAACTTTGAGATCGGCCTGACCCGCTGGGGCCCCGACTACGCCGATCCCATGACCTATCTGGGCATGTGGGTCACCGGCAACTCCAACAACTACGGTCTGTGGAGCGATGCTGACTACGATGCCGTCATCGCAGAGTGCACCACCGGCGATCTGTGCACCGATCCCGAGGGTCGCTGGGAAGCCATGTATGACGCTGAGTCCATCGTGCTGGAGCAGGCCGCCATCTTCCCGCTGTATGGTCAGTGCAACGCCGAGATGATCTCTTCTGCCGTGACCGGCGTGGACTTCCACCCGGTTGCTCTGAACCGCGTCTTCAAGGACGCAAAGAAGAGCGTCTGATCCTGATCGAGAACTGAAATGCCGCACAGTGGCAGCGTGATTGCCGCTGTGCGACTTTTTGGCTTTTGCACTGTCCGCGTCCGGCGCACGGATGACCGCGGCAGAAAAAGCCGCCCTGTCTTGAGCAGGGAGAAGAAGAAACTTTAAGGGGGTCTACCCAACGTGAAAAAATACACGCTCAAGCGTATCATCACTTCGTTGTTTACGCTGCTGGCCATCCTGCTGGTGTTGTTCATCCTCATGCAGCTGATGCCCGGTTCGCCCTTCAACGATGAAAAGCTGACGCCGGAAATGCGCGCATCCCTGTACGCAAAGTACGGTCTGGATCAGCCCATCTATGTGCAGTTCTTCCGCTATGTGACCAACATGCTGCGCGGTGACTTCGGCGTCAGCTACAATATCTCCAAGAACACGCCCATCTCCCAGCTGATCCAGTCCCGTCTGCCCATTTCCATCCGTGTGGGCGGCATGGCTGTTACACTGGGTGCCATCGTGGGCCTTGTGCTCGGCATCATTGCAGCCCTCAAGCGGGACACCATCTTCGACACTCTGGCCACCATCATCTCGGTCATCGGCGTGTCGGTGCCGTCTTACGTGATCGCACTGGCCCTGAGCTATACCTTTGGCTTCAAGCTCAAGTGGTTCCCCATGCTGTTCTCCGCAAAGGACGTGTTCGGCTCCAGTGTGCTGCCCAGCATCTCGCTGTCCATGTTCACCATGGCTTCCATTGCCCGCTTTACCCGCAGTGAAATGATCGAAGTTCTGGACTCCGATTATATGCTGCTGGCCGAGAGCAAGGGCATTTCCGGCCCGGCGCTGATCTTCCGCCACGCGCTGCGCAATGCGCTGATCCCCATTATCACCGTGCTGGCCCCGCTGATCGTGGACCTGATGACCGGCTCGCTGGTGGTGGAGAAGATCTTCGCCATTCCCGGTGTGGGCAGCCTGCTGGTGACGGCCATCCAGTCCAACGACTACAATGTGGTCATCAGCTTGAGCTTCATCTACAGTGCCATGTACATTGGCATCATGCTGGTCGTTGACCTGCTGTACGGCATCATCGACCCGCGCATCCGCTTGGCAAAGGGGGACGACTGATATGGCAGAAAAAGCGATTCACCTGGGCGGTGAAGCCACGGCTGATGCCATCGTCAGCGCAGTGGATACCATGTATTCCGAGCATACCTTCAACGAGAAGGACTTTGTGCTCAAGCATAACGACGCAGAGATCGCAATGGACTCGAACTTTGCCGCACAGAGCTTCTGGAAGGATGTGCGGGTGCGCTTCTTCCGCAAAAAGAGCGCGGTGCTCGGCCTGATCCTCGTTGTCTTTATCGTGCTGCTGGCGGCATTTGGCCCCGGCATGAACGAGTATACCTACTCCGGTCAGGAGCTGAGCCAGAAAAACTTTGCGCCCCGCGTGCAGGTGCTGGAAAACTTCGGCATCTTCAACGGTGACGAGAAAATGAGCACCACCACCGGTTCCAAGACAGTGAATGCCTATGTGGAAAAGGGCAAGGAGGATGTCTACTACTGGTTCGGCAGCGACACCTATGGCCGCGATATCTGGACCCGCACCTGGGAGGGTGCCCGCGTGTCCCTGATCATCGCGGTTGCCGCCGCCATCATCGATATGGTCATCGGCATGAGCTACGGCCTGATCTCCGGCTACTTTGGCGGCAAGGTGGATATGATGATGCAGCGTTTTCTGGAAGTTGCCAACGGCATCCCCCGCCTGGTGATCGTCACGCTGCTTCTGCTGGTGCTCAAGCCCGGCATGATCACCATTATCTTTGCCCTGATGCTCACCGAGTGGGTGGGCATGAGCCGCATTGCCCGCGCTGAGATGCTCAAGCTGAAGGATCAGGAGTTCGTGCTGGCCTCCCGCACGCTGGGCGCAGGCAGCTTCTTCATCATCTTCAAGGAAGTGCTGCCCAACATCATCGGACCCATCATCACGCAGGTCATGTTCAGCATCCCCACCGCAATTTTCACCGAGGCATTCCTATCCTTTGTGGGTCTGGGCATCCCGGTGCCGCAATGCTCGCTGGGTTCTCTGATCAGTGAGCTGTACAACAGCTTCACCACCCATCCTTATCAGATCATCCCGCCGATGGTGGTCATGAGTCTGCTGATGATGAGCTTCAACCTCGTGGCCGACGGCCTGCGCGAGGCTCTGGACCCCAAGATGAAGAGTATGTAAGGAGGAACACCCCATGCCTGAAAACAAAAAAGAACAGGTCTTGTCGGTGCGAGACCTTGATATCACCTTTAAGACCACCGCAGGCCCGGTGCACGCCATCCGCGGCGTGAACATCGACCTGTACAAGGGCGAAACGGTGGCGCTGGTGGGCGAATCTGGCTCCGGCAAGTCCGTTACCATGAAGGCCGCCATGGGCATTCTGGCACAGAACGCTACCGTGAACAGCGGCTCCATCCAGTTCAGCTACCATCACGCCGACGGCAGCCCCGAGACGGTGGATCTGCTGCAGAAGGACAAAAAGTGGATCCGCCGCCACATCAACGGCAAGCGCATCGCCATGGTGTTTCAGGACCCCATGACCAGCCTTGACCCCACCATGCCCATCGGCAAGCAGATCATGGAGGGCATGCTGTGGCACTACAAGATGCCCAAGGATGCCGCCTACAAAAAGGCTGTGCAGCTGCTGGAAGAGGTGGGCATCACCGATGCCGAAAAGCGCATGAAGAGCTACCCGCACCAGCTGTCCGGCGGTATGCGCCAGCGCGTGGTCATTGCCATTGCACTGGCCTGCGACCCCGACCTGCTGATCTGTGACGAGCCCACCACGGCACTGGATGTGACCATTCAGGCCAAAATTCTGGAGCTGATCCGCAGCATCCAGCGTGAGCGCGGCATCTCGGTCATTTACATCACCCATGATCTGGGCGTTGTGGCAAAGGTGGCCGATTATGTGGACGTGATGTACGCGGGCAAGATCGTAGAGACCGGCACCATCGATGAGATCTTCTACGAGCCGCGCCACCCCTACACATGGGGCCTGCTTTCCGCCATGCCCGATCTGGACACCGCAGACGACCGTCTGTACACCATTCCGGGTTCGCCGCCGAACCTGCTGCATGAGAAGCAGGGCGATGCCTTTGCGCCGCGCAACCATTATGCCCTGAACATCGACGACGAAGTGGACCCGCCCATGTTCAAGATCAGCGACACCCACTATGCAGCTACATGGCTGCTGGACCCCCGCGCACCCAAGGTGGACATGCCGCCTGAGCTTGCTCAGCGCATTGCCCGCATGCGTGCCGAGGCAGAAAAGATCAAGGAGGCGGAATAAATGGCAGGACAGAATGCTGCTCCGCTGCTGAAGGTCGAGGGCCTGAAGCAGTATTTCCGCGTGAGCAAGAGCTATACCGTCAAGGCTGTGGACAATGTCAGCTTTGAGATCTATCCCGGCGAGACCTATGGTCTGGTGGGCGAGTCCGGTTCCGGCAAGTCCACCATCGGCCGCAGCGTCATCCGCCTGTATGACCCCACTGCCGGAAAAATCACCTTTGATGGGCATGATATTAGCGGCAGGCTGAGCCGCGTGCAGAACGATACGCTGCGCACCCAGATGCAGATGATCTTTCAGGACCCCATGGCGTCCCTGAACCCCCGCAAAAAGGTGGAGGATATCATCGGCGAGGGTCTGGACATCCACCACATGTACAAGACCCGCGAAGAGCGCCGCGAAAAGGTGGAGAAAATTCTGGCCAAGGTGGGCCTTGCGCCCGAACATGCCGAGCGCTATCCCCACCAGTTCTCTGGCGGCCAGCGCCAGCGCGTGGGCATTGCCCGCGCCCTCATCATGAACCCCAAGCTCATCATCGCAGATGAGTGCATCTCGGCGCTGGACGTGTCCATTCAGGCGCAGGTGGTCAACCTGATGAAGGATATCCAGCAGGAGACCGGCACGGCCTACCTGTTCATTGCGCATGACCTTTCCATGGTCAAGTACATCTCGGACCGCATCGGCGTGCTGCATCTGGGCCACCTGCTGGAGACGGGTACGACCGAAGAGATCTTCGAGAATCCCATCCACCCCTACACCCGCAGCCTGCTGTCGGCCATCCCGCTGCCGAACCCCGTTGTGGAGAAGCGCCGCGTGGCTGAGACCTACGACTACGCCACTTCCGGCATCGATTACAACAAGGGCACCGATCACCATGTGAGCGGCAGCCACTATGTCAAGTGCACCGACGAAGAGTTTGCAAAATGGTGTAAATGATAGTAAACAAAGAAGGAGCGTTCCCGCGTGGAAACGCTCCTTCTTTGTTTTATTATAATTACGCAGAAAGGAATGGAATGCAGGAGGTTCAGCAGTTATCGTAGCGGGCAAGGTTGCAGTTGCGGCGTTCGATAAAGTAGTACAGGGCTTTGCTCCGGCTGAAAAAGGCAAAGCGCATTTTATTGTAGAAGGACAAAATAGAACGGCTCTTTTGGTATGCATGACGGATGAGCTGATCCGATTCAGGGTCTAAGGCAGAACGATAGAGGATCGGGTAATCATTCAGGGCCATATCCACAAAATAGGCATCGTTTTCCAGCATGTCAGGGTACAGCTTTTCAAGAAACAGATAACGCTCTGTGACCATCGCAAGCCTGTCCTGAAAGAACTTTATACAGTCTGTATGGAGAGTGCTGCCATCGCGCTGATAATAGTAATACAGGGGTTCGTCCGAGTACACGATCTGCCCTGCGTCGAACAGGATCTTGTGTGCAATGCCAAGATCTTCCATAACACGACCGACCGGAAACCGGATGGTGTCAAACAGTTCCCGTTTGCATAATTTATTCCATGCATAACATGCGTAGGTATCCTCCGTAAAAAGCTCCCGGATGGCATCAGCACCCTGAAAGAGCGTAACGTTTCGGGAAGAAAGCGGAGCAGGGACCTCCGGCGCGTCAGCATAGACGAGTTTCCAATGGACGGCAGAAATATCGGTGTGGTACTCATGGAGCAGATCATAAAGGGTCTCGATGAAATTTTCTGCAATGTAATCATCGCTGTCAACAAAGGAGATGTACGCACCGGATGCCGCATCCAGTCCCACATTCCGGGCATCGGATTGGCCGCCGTTTTTCTTATGGATGACCCTGATGCGTGCGTCCCGCTGTGCCCATGCATCACAGAGTGCAGGGCAGTTATCGGGAGAACCATCATCGACCAGGATCACCTCAAGGTTCGGATATGTCTGGGCCAGAATGCTGGCGACACACCGGTCCAAATAGGGCTCTACTTTATATACCGGAACAATGACGGACACGAGTTCGTTATTTGTATTCTGCATGATATCCTCCTCCAAGCTGGTTTAATCATATCATGGGAGCAGGGATTCCGCAATGAGAACTTTATAAGTTTTGGGTTCAAGTCTTGGCGGCCCTCAGAACGGCATCCGACACCTTTTGACATTCCTATGCGCTGGGACCCGCAGGCTAAGTAAAGCCCCACCGGGGCTTTACTTGCGTCGCTTCGCGTCGCCGCCTTGTTCAAGTCCTGACTGGCAACAAAAAAGAGCACCCCGATGGGTGCTCTTTTTTGTTATGGGCCAGCCAGGACTTGAACCCGGGACCAAGCGGTTATGAGAACGTCGCTAATTTTGAAATCCCGTTTTTCTTGTGAAATTTTATGGCTATTTGATAATTCCATAAAAGTGCCTTTGTGTACTTTGACGTAACTTTTGGTGTCTTTTTGTCTCTAAAATGGCTCTTTGTAGGTGAAACGGTAGGTGAAAATTTTCACCTACGAAACTCGACACTTACTGTTACCATTTTGGCTTTACATGGCTCACTTTCTAAAATTGAAGGTGAGCTTTTTCTTTTGCAGAAATCGGGAAGGAGGTTTTCCACATGAACACACCCATACCGAACGCTGCCCGCATCCTCGGACAGACGGGTGTCCTGCGTGCTGACGACGGCGGCAGGCGCAGGATCGGCCGCTGCGGTTACAGCCTTTTTGTCAAGGCCGGTATGGATGGTGAGCAGTGCCATTACCAGCAGCACCAAAGCGCAGCCCAGCAGGCGGATATCCACATAACATTTCCGATCGTACATTCTGAAACGCTCCTTTTCCATTTTTGCCCTGCCCGGCGGACACGTTTCCGCTGCGGCGGGCCGACTGATGTTTCCTGTCCTCTGCTGCGGACCCCCTCTATCTGTCCGCAGCAGAACAACAAAATGCAAAAAGCCCAGAGCGATACCGCTCCAGGCTCCTTTGTCTGTATGTACATATCATATGTATAATGTCCGGGGCGGATATTGTCAAGGGAAGTAAACGGGTTTCATCTCCAGGTACCCACCGATTCATCTTGTTTGGTGTTTTGCATCCACCGCACCAGTGCTTCGGCATCCTGTTTGCCTTTGGCGTACATTTTTTCAAGGCCGGCGCGGTTCTTGGTCAGGGTGGACATTCCCTCGGTGCTGTCCGGAGCGATGATGCAGACAAGGCCCTGCCGCTCCAGCTCCCGCGCCCGCTGGACAGCCGTGTTGTACCGCCCTGCCCGGCGGCGCAGCCCCTCGGCTGCAGCGGGGTAATGCGACTGCAACAGGTGTGCCAGATGCTCGTCCAGGGCATCACTCCTCACCAGCCCGATGGGCTTGGTCAGGATGAGAGCCACCCGGTCGCAGCCGTGGGCAAAGGCCCATTCCAGCGGGACGGGGTCAGCCAGGCCGCCATCAAAATAAGGCACGCCGTCGATGACGCAGGGCTGGTCGATGACCGGGATGCAGCAGGACGCCATGAGGACGCGGTAGTCGTCCGGGTGGAGGTCTGCCTTGGTGAAATACCGCGCCTCGCCGTTCTGTGCATTGGCGGCCACCACGCAGAGCTCTGCCGGGCTGCGGGCAAGCGCCGCGTAATCCAGCGGATTCTCGCCGCCTGCATTGCTGAGGGTGCCGTAGACATAGCCCAGATCGAGATAGGAGTGCTTGTGGATGAGGTTGTGCACGCTCATGTACTCCCTGCGGAAGGAGTATTCATCGTAAAAGGGCTTGTTCCGCCCATGCTGGCCTGCCAGATAGGACGCCATATTGGCGCTGCCCGCCGAAACGCCGATGCAGAGATCGAAGCGGAGGTTCTCCTCCAGGCAGCGGTCCAGCACGCCAGCGCCGTAAATGCCCCGCAGGCCGCCACCCACATCGATGACACCGTATTTCATGGTCTGTTCCTCCATCGTTTCATTCCATTTCCCTCCCAGTATAACGGGACGGCGGGAAATACTCATTGAGCAAACGGCGGGATCTGATGCAATTTGCGGCAGGAAGCAGGATCTGCCGCAAAAGAAAAGCACGAGACCGAAATCTCGTGCTTTTTTAGTGGAGCATTCTCCACAGCACTCGAACCTAAAACCTCTTCACGAGTGACCATTTTGGCATCGTCCGTGAAGTTGAAATTGAGTACGACCCGGTCATCAAAGACGTAGACCGAGTTGACAAAGGTATCAATGATCTGCCGCTGGTGTTCCGTGCTGCCCACGTCACCCTTGCGGAATTTTTCAAGCCAGAACCGAATCCACTCACGGGTCAAGACGGGCTTTTTCAGCTCTTCTTCCAGAATGCTGGTGTTCAGAGCTTCTTTCCGG
>OJRV01002537.1_pt1 | contig 17339 bp, 10 predicted proteins | sample 1599241 | NCBI WGS metagenome assembly OJRV01 (sample SAMN04168656, study PRJEB22393) | human gut metagenome | biome: human gut microbiome; feature: stool | host: Homo sapiens | collected 2014-03-17 | reverse complement strand
TGAAAATCAACACCCGTTTCGGGTAAGGATTCGCTCTCTCCGGACGGGTTGAATCATCTGCGTTAGGTTTCCCTCCCGGCCACCCGGAAATGGTGTGCTGCATATCATTAAACACGGCAATATTCACCTTGTTTGCAGAACCGAACTTCTCGATCAGATCGCTCAAACCGTTATCTTGATAATCTTTATCTTCGACTTTTAAAATGGGCTTTTTCAACTTCTGGCACAACCGGATCACCGCTTTACGAATCAGCTTATCATCCCAATCCACCTTGCTCACCAACCACGGGTAATCCGCCCGTGTCAATTCGCTAGCCGCACTCTCATCAATAATAAATTGCACGTTAGAATGCATCTGCAAGAAAGTTGCCGGAACCGAATCTGACACCCGTCCTTCCACGGTAGCCTTGATAATCGGAGCCTTTTTCTCTCCCCACGCCATCAGAATCACTCTCCGGGCCTGCATAATCGTCCCGACTCCCATCGTGATCGCTTTCGTGGGTACCAGATTCCTACTTCCGAAATCCTTTATCGCGTCTTTTATCGTCAAGTCATTCAAGAACACCTTCCGGGTCTGGGACGTGATAAAAGACCCCGGCTCGTTAAAACCGATATGTCCCGTACGTCCGATACCCAATATCTGGAGGTCAATTCCCCCGGCAGCATCGATCGCTTTCTCGTAATCCCGACAGAATTTATCTATCTCATCCCCTTCCAGCGTTCCGTCCGGGATATGAATATTCTTCGGGTCAATATCTATATGATCAAACAAATGGTGGTGCATGAAATAATGGTAGCTCTGCTCCGACTCTTTCGGCATCGGCAGATACTCGTCCAAATTGAACGTAACCACGTTACGGAAAGAAACGCCTTCTTCCCGGTGCAGCCTCACCAGCTCTTGATACAACTTGATCGGGGAAACCCCGGTCGCCAAACCTAAAACGCACTTTTCACTGCTAGCCGCTTTCGTTTGTACCAAATCCACAATCTCACGGGCAACGGCCTTCACAGCCTCGTCCGCTGTTTCATAAATCTGAACAGGAATCTTCTCGAACCTGTTGGCACCCTCGCCCTTAGCGATGTAGTTTTTAGTAATCATCATATCTTTATCTTTAATTTTTTCCTTGTTAATAAAGCGAGTACCCGCATTCCGTGTCATCATACAAATGTTCCATGACCATCATCAACGTACCCAATATCGCCGAATAAACGCCCAGATTACTCATCTTCAACTCGCAATGTCCTCGCATACGAGCCAAAGCGTACTTATTTATTGCCTGTTGAACCGGGACCAGCATCAAATCGCCCGCTTGCACGATCTCCCCGCCGATGACAACCATGTCCGGGTTAAACAAATGTACCATCGTGGCAATTCCCTCTCCCAACTTCTCCCCTGCACGATGCAAGAGGTCGATAGCCGAAATATCATCTTTCCGGGCCGCCTCGATAATATCCTGTAACGGCTTGCCTGCCACCTTCTCGATAGCCCGTCCCGAAGACACGGTTTCCAAGCAACCGATCTTTCCGCAATGACATGGAGCCTCCAGCCCTGAAATACGGATATGCCCGAACTCTCCCGCCATACCAATTCCCCCGCGATATAATTTCGAATTCAGGATCATCCCCAAACCGATACACTCGTTCACGCTAATACACAAAACGTTATTCACGTCTTTGGCTACCCCGAACGTGTGTTCCGCCATGGCCATCACGTTAGAATCGTTATCAATAAATACCGGGATTTGCAGCATTTCCTCCAAAATACTCTTTATACCCGGTTGTTCATACGTCAAATAAGTATATGAAGTTCCCTCCCGATCGATCAATCCCGGAAGAGCGAAACCTGCCATCTTGATCTTTGCCCGATCTATATTCAAATGCCCGATCGTCTCGTCAATCTTCTCCCGCACGTAACGGAGAGTCGCCTCATCATCCTGCTCTTCCAAAATCGAGGGATATTCCAGAATACCCTCAATCGGCTCATTCTTCAAATTAAAGATAGCCACCCGCAGGTACTCCCGACCAATATCCACTCCTAATATATATGCGGCATCCGGATTTAATGAAAACACGTGAGGACGTTTACCCCCGATCGAATTTCCGCATCCCCTGTCAATCACCCATCCCTCTTCGATCAACTCTTCAATCATGCGACTAACCGTCGGCGTGGTCACGTTTGTCAGGCGACAAATCTCAGGCTTGGACAACTCTCCCATCCGGTAAAGAAACCCGATAATTGCTTTCTTCTGCAAGTACCGTTTCTCCTTCAATCCCGGTAGTGAACCTTTATTTATGGTATTCGAGTCATTCATAGCTCTCCGTTTTTCAAAAAGAATCGTGTTTATTCCATCACAAATATACAAATACTTTCTAAAATATTTACGTAAGTCACGATAAAAATGAAAAATATTTTCATTACAAACTCTATTTTATAAAATTACATTCCCCAAACGAGTACTTGAAAATAAAAAAAGTGTATTTTTACAAATCAACCATTAAAAGGGGATTTAGCGACTATGGTAACGAAATTGGAAATACAAAAACACTTGAAATACCTGAAAAACGGGGCAAGTAAAAAGTTCATCGAACTATTCAACAACTTCGACGAAGAAGATTTGTGTGACCGTAAAAATTTCACCGGACACATCACGGCAAGCGGAACGATCATCCACATTCCCACCCGTGAAGTCCTGTTACTACACCACAAGACCCTTGATAAATGGCATATTCCCGGTGGCCACGTAGACCTCGACGATGATTCTCTCTTCGAAGCTGCATTACGGGAAGTGGAAGAAGAAACCGGACTGACAGCCGAACAACTGATTCCCATCAACCTCATTAAAAATAAGCCCTATTGCGTCGAGATCAATTCCCACCCGATTCCACGTAACGAGAAGAAAAACGAAGATCAGCACTATCATCACGATTTTCGTTTCGTGTTGGCGTATACCGGGAATAAACGTATACACATAGACTTGAACGAAAGCCTAGATTACAAATGGCTTTCTATTGACGATCCCTACCTGCAAGAGATCATGACAACTCCCGAAACACTCGATTCTATTTTACTGGAAGGACTGGAAAGTTACGAACAATCCGTTAAACTGGTTCGCCATAACGATTACCTCGTAACACCCCTAGCCAGCTACTTGTTTCGATTAGGTCAACACCATTATGACCGGGGCAACTGGGAATCCGCGGAACAGATGTTCAGTCGCTCTGTTTCCGCTTACGAGGACACGTACGACGACGAGTACGAAACGCCGCCATCCATTCTGGCCGCTTGCTGGAACTTGGCTACCGTCTACGAAAAAACAAATCGTCATTCACAGAAATTACAAGCACTTGAAAAAGGCCTAAACTTTGCCAAGGAATTCGCCCGTCTCGACGAGAACTTCCTTCCCGAAATCTCCGAGTTCACGGAACGGATTGATGCCTCCCGTCATTCCACGGGACAACTATAACATCCCTCCCCTTCGAACTCGATTTCCACGGTCAGGTGATCTATGCCCGCCTCCTTCAACCGATCCACGGCATCATGTTTCACCCGGATGGCATCCGCCCGGGAAATATCATCTGCCACAATCAGGTGGGCCGAAGCGATATTTCTTTCCCCGTCCAGCGTCCACACGTGCAGGTCATGCACGTCCTTCACGTTCGGCACCCCCAGTAAAATGACCTTTATCTTATCCTCCGGCATGTGTTCCGGCGTGGCCTGCAAAAGGATTCTGAAAATTGCGTACAAATTCCGGCACACGTTCGTCAAAATAAATACCCCGATACCAACCGAAAGTAGCGGATCGATAAAATACCATCCCGTGTAACGAATAATCACGCTACCGATCAACACGGCCACCCATCCCAGCACGTCCTCCAGCAAATGCAACATCACGGCCCGCTGGCTGATCGAATTTCCTTTCATCAACCGCAAGGCAGCGAACCCGTTCACGACAAGTCCCGCCACCGCCAACCACATCATCCCGGAGTAATTCACCTCCGCGGGATGAAATAAACGGGGAATCGTCTCCATGAACACGAAGATCGACCCTACCAGCAACACGATCGAATTGATTAACGCCCCCAGCGTCGAAAATCGTTTATACCCGTAAGTAAATGTCACGGTCCTCTTCTTTCTCGAATAACGTTCCAGAAAATAAGAAACCCCGATAGAAAAAGCATCCCCGAAATCATGTACCGCATCGGAAATAATAGCCACCGAATTGGTCCATATTCCCCCGACAATCTCGATAACGGCAAATCCCAGATTCAGGAAAAAAGCGATACCCAAATTCTTTGTACTCTCTTCATGAGCGTGTTGATGCCCGGTATGTGAATGGTCGTGTCCCATAATTACATTCTTTAATAACAAAAATACTCATTTTACGAAAGAAAGTTTCATTCCTATCTAATAAAAATCTATCTTTGCCCCTCGAAAAAGTGGAAAGATTTGGCTGATTGCAACCACGGAAAAAAAGCGCTAAAATGCATATTTAATTCTGAATTCAACCATCCATGTACTTTCCTATAGTTTAATTTACGATAAAGAGATTGAGAGATTAAATGATTTTCGATTAAGTGATTCGTTTGTTACAACATCATTAAATCATCAAATCATTAAATCACCAAATCACTGAATCACTAAATCTAAAATGAATTATGGGATATTTATTTACATCTGAATCTGTATCGGAAGGTCACCCCGACAAAGTGGCTGACCAGATTTCCGATGCTGTACTTGACAAAATCATCGCCTTTGACCCGGATGCCAAAGTGGCTTGCGAGACATTGGTAACTACCGGGCAAACCATTGTTGCTGGGGAAATCAAAACTGAAGCGTATGTAGACGTACAACGTATCGCACGGGAAGTGATCAACCGTATCGGTTACACGAAAAGCGAATACATGTTCGACGGGAATAGCTGTGGCGTCCTGAGTGCCATTCACGAACAATCCCCCGACATCAACCGCGGCGTTGTTCGGGAAGACCCCATGGAACAAGGAGCCGGAGATCAAGGTATGATGTTCGGTTACGCTTGTAACGAAACGGACAATTACATGCCGTTATCTCTCGAGCTATCACATTTATTATTGTACGAACTGGCACAAATCCGCAAAGAAGGTCAGGAAATGACTTATTTGCGTCCGGACTCCAAATCACAGGTAACCATCGAATACGGGGACGATAATAAACCTGCCCGGATTCATACCATCGTGATCTCCACCCAACACGACGAGTTTGTCAAGGCCACGGCTCCCACCCCGGGAGCTCAGCTGGAGGCTGATGCACAAATGGTGGATCAAATACGCTGGGACATCATTAATATTTTGTTACCGAGAGTGAAACGCCAATTGCCGGAACGGGTACAGGCCCTTTTCGATGAAGATTTGATTCTTCACGTGAACCCTACCGGAAAATTCGTGATCGGTGGTCCTCACGGGGACACGGGATTAACCGGAAGAAAAATTATCGTTGACACCTACGGGGGCAAGGGAGCCCACGGGGGAGGCGCTTTTTCCGGAAAAGATCCGTCTAAAGTGGACCGTTCTGCCGCTTACGCCGCACGCCATATCGCTAAAAACATGGTCGCAGCCGGGATTGCTGACGAAATATTGATACAGATTTCATACGCCATCGGAATTGCCCGCCCCGTTGGAGTTTTCGTGAACACTTACGGAACGGCCAAGGTGAACTTGAGTGATGCCGCCATTGCCGAAAAAATCACTTCAATCTTTGACCTACGCCCGAAAGCCATCGAGGAACGCCTGAAACTCCGTAACCCGATTTATCAGGAAACGGCAAGTTACGGCCACATGGGACGTACTCCCAGAATCGTGAAAAAAGTATTCTCCTCGAATTACTGGCCAACCATCGAAAAAGAAGTAGAACTCTTCACGTGGGAAAAGCTGGACTATATCGAGAAAATCAAAGAGGCGTTTAAATAAAACTCAATGTTATAGAAACATAAAAAGAGGAAAGGCTTACTCGCAAAACAAACCATCTGCAGGTAAACCTTTCCTCTTTAAATATTATAGAATAAAATCTATTCCAGTATCTTTTGCTATTCCAGATATTCAATATCATCAATAGACAATCCGGTGGCAACAGCAATACTCTCAACAGATAATCCCATCTGTTTCAAAGAACGGGCAACCTCTAATTTACCTTTCCTCTCCCCTTCCTTCATACCTTCTATTTTTCCTTCTTTTATCCCCTCTGCCTTCCCCTCTTTTATTCCCTCGGCTATTCCCTCGGCTATTCCCTCAGCCCGTCCTTCGGCCTTCCCCTCTTTTATCCCTTCGGCTTTTCCTTCAGCTTTTCCCTCAATCCATCCTGTTTGAATAACACTACGCTGATAACGTAATGCTTCCATGTGGCGCTCGTATTCTTTCTGTTCCGCATCACTCAACTTATCTACCCGCAAACGTTCCCTTGCCTCCCGCAAACCACTGGCGGTAACATTCTCCGCAATCTCTCCTGTCTTCAAAAACAAAATCCATTCATCCAAAGGAGTTTTGGCTAACTTATCAAACTCGTCCACGCGTAACACGTAATACTCCGGGAATAAATCTCCGGCATCATGACAAACAAACTGTTCTTGTTGTTGAACGGATAATCGCAATACATCTTTTGTATGAATTCCCCGGAACTCCGTGTACCCGTGATACACGTAATCATCTCCCTGCCCCAAATCAAAATAAACAATATTAACAGAATACACCTTCTTCACCTTAGCATAGGGATCCCCTTGATTTATATATTCCGTGATCGCCTTGGAAGTCCCGTACAACATCCGGTGGAAATAATCCAGTTCCCGGTTATTTTGGACCTCTATAATAACCAACTCGCCTTTCGAATTTTCAGCAAGCATGTCAACCCGGTTAAATTTATCATCAAACTTCTGTTGGTTGCCTTCACTCTCCAATATCCGTTCAATGTGAATCTCATCCTCTAAAAGCACGGACAAAAACCCCTCTAATACCACGAAATTAGACTTGTTACGCAATAAACGTTTTGCAGCCCAATCAAAACGAACTAAATTAGATTTTCCCATGATGCAACTTATTGTTATACATCTACAAATGTACACAAAAACTTCGACTTACACGTCCTAACAATAAAATATATTCAAAGCGATCACCTCGATCCGACAAATATCCCTAAAGTCCCCCATCCAACCGGGTTGAACTAGAGGTAAGAATCTTGATTACCTCCCTGTTACTTCACGATTGCTTTACCAAACCGGAATCCGGTGTATGTTATTTTTCCTTATATCCTGTTAAAATGGCGGCAATGATCGGGCGATAATCGGGCGACAATCGGGCGATGGCGCCTAACAGTCACCCAATAATCACTCAACAGCCAAACCATTCCCATGCCCAACCCTTGATATACCCCTTTAAAGCCCAAGTAAAACCCTCTCCCCCTCCCAACAAAACGCAACATCATCCCGCACACAACGAAAAAAGGAGTGTTCCCACCCCTTTCCAATGAATTATTCCTAAAAATCTTCTTCTAAAACACGTCGGAAACTTAATCTCTTCTTCCCAAATAAATCATGATATAGTATAATAAGGTAGCCAAAGAAGAAAGAGCGGCAATCACGTAAGTATAAGCGGCCCATTTCAAAGCATCCTTAGCACTCTCCTGCGATTCGTAAGTCGTGATACCGGAGTTACGCAACCAAGCCAAAGCCCGGTGACTGGCATCAATCTCCACGGGCAGAGTGACAATACTGAACAAAGTCATCAAAGCAAACAAACAGATCCCGATCAACATTAATTCTGGAAAACGTTGTAACAACAGAATCCCTGCCAACAAAATCCATTGCACCCAATGTGACGCGAAACTCACCACCGGAACCAGAGCCGAACGTAATTGCAACATACTATACGCTTGAGCATGCTGTAAAGCGTGTCCACATTCATGGGCAGCGACAGCGGCGGCTGCCACGTTGGCACCATAATATACTTCGTGACTTAAATTAATAGTCTTGTTCGTGGGGTTGTAGTGATCCGTCAATTGTCCTTCCACGCTACCGATTTTCACGCCCTGCACCCCGTTATCCCGCAACATTTTTTCCACCACGTCACGCCCCGTCATCCCGTTAGCGGTAGGTATCTTAGAGTATTTCTTAAAACGACTTTGTAATTGATGGCTCACCAGCCAACTCAACAAAGTAAACCCGATAAATATAATCCAAATTAAAGGTAATCCTGCCATAAAATATTATAATTAAAATTCTTCTCAAAGATATACAAAAAGTACGCCATCGCCCTAGGGCTCGATATATAAAAAATACTAACACGGGCTTTCTGCATTTATTTTCGTCAAGAATGACATTCTCTATTGTTTTTTTAGAAAATCTTCACTAATTTGTAACCCTCGAATTATTCGAAGAGTTATATACGTTTACAATATTAATCTAAACCGTATTATAATGAAAACCTATAAACCTAACGAAATTAAAAACATCGCGCTCGTGGGTAGTGCCGGGTCCGGCAAAACCACGTTAGCGGAAGCTATGATGTATGAGGGCGGGGTCATCCCGCGCAGGGGTAGCATTAGTGCAAAAAACACTTCATCCGACTACCGTCCGGTAGAACAGGAATACGGATCATCAGTATTCCCGGCTGTATTGTATACAGAATGGAAGGAGCATAAGCTCAATTTCATTGACACGCCGGGAGCAGACGATTTCGTCGGAGGAGTTATCTCTGCGCTGAACGTTGTTGATACCGGAGTAATGGTTATTAACGCCGTCAGAGGTATTGAAGTTGGTACCGAAATCATCAGCCGCCATGCCAAAAGACTAAACAAACCGCTCATTTTCGTTATAAATCAGGTTGATCACGAGAAAGCAAACTTTGATCACGCGGTGGAACAGGCCAAGGCAGCTTTCGGCTCGAAAGTCGTACTAGTTCAATACCCGGTGAACCCGGGAATCGGCTTTAACCGCGTCATAGACGTCTTGAAAATGGAGATGTATCAATGGAAACCGGAAGGTGGTAAACCCGACGTACTCCCCATTCCCAAGGAAGAAGAAGAAAAAGCTAACGAATTACATAACGCACTGATCGAGGCGGCCGCCGAAAACGACGAGGGATTGATGGAATTGTTCTTTGACAAAGGTAGTCTCACGGAAGATGAAATGCGTGCCGGAATCCGCAAAGGACTTATCGCACGGGATATGTTCCCCGTTTTCTGCGTGTCGGCAGAAAAAGATATGTGCGTGCGCCGTTTCATGGAGTTCGTGATCAACGTGGCTCCCAGTGCCAGCTCCATGCCACCTTCCATCACGGAAGACGGGGATGAAGTTCCGTATGACGAGAAAGGCCCGACTTCCTTATACATGTTCAACACGACAGTTGAACCTCACTTGGGTGAAGTGATCTACTTCAAAGTGGCATCCGGGACTGTCCACGAGGGGGACGACTTGTACAATGCCACCAATGACGCAAAAGAGCGTATCTCGACACTATATGCCGTGGCCGGGAAGAACCGGACAAAAGTGACCGAAATGATGGCCGGAGACATCGGGGCTACCGTGAAATTGAAAAACACGAATAACGGCGATACCTTGAACGAGAAAGACATTCATTACAAGTTCGGCAAGATTCAATACCCGAATCCTCGTTTCAGAACAGCTGTCAAGGCCGTGAACACTAGCGACGAGGAAAAACTGGCGGAAGTCCTGCAACGGATTCACCAAGAAGACCCGACCTTCCTTGTGGAATATTCCAAGGAGTTGAAACAAATGATCATTTCCGGCCAAGGAGAATTCCACTTGAACACTATGAAATGGCGTATAGAGCATAACGATAAACTGGAAATCGAATTTTACCCGCCACGTATCCCGTACCGTGAAACCATCACGAAATACGCTTACGCGGACTATCGCCACAAGAAACAATCGGGTGGTGCCGGACAATTCGGTGAGGTTCATCTCGTGATCGAACCCTACACGGAAGGAATGCCCGCCCCAACCATGTACAAGATCAATGGTGTGGATAGTAAGATTTCCGTGAAAGACACCGAAGTCGTTGAACTTCCGTGGGGAGGGAAACTGGTATTCTACAACTGTATCGTGGGAGGTGTGATCGACGCTCGTTTCATGCCCGCTATCCTGAAAGGGATCATGGAAAAGATGGAAGAAGGACCGCTTACCGGGTCATACGCTCGGGATATACGTGTCAGCGTATACGACGGAAAAATGCACCCCGTGGATTCAAACGAAATCTCGTTCAAACTTGCCGGACGTCACGCTTTCAGTACGGCGTTCAAACAGGCATCCCCGAAGATTTTGGAACCGATCTACGACGTGGAAGTTCTCGTTCCGGATGAATACATGGGTGACGTCATGGGCGACCTGCAAACCCGTAGAGCAATCATCATGGGTATGGAAGCTGATTCCGGATTCCAGAAATTGATGGCTAAAGTGCCGTTGAAAGAAATGCAACGCTACTCCACGGCATTGAGTTCCATCACGGGAGGACGAGCCTCTTTCACCATGAATTTCTCCGGATATGAAAAAGTACCGGCTGAGGTTCAAGACGAATTGTTGAAAGCTTACCAAGAGGAGAAGGAAGAGGATGAATAAATAAAATGAGGGTTCACTTCATTTTGGGACAACCTCATTGTTCGTCATAAAAAAGCACCATTTTTACCTGAATCAGAGGTAAAAAATGGTGCTTTTATTCATGACCTCACTTTTTAATCTTTTACCACGACGTCTTCTACGTTACCTTTTTCCCAATCTTTTTCTGTCCCTTCCGGCTGAACCACACTCTCCGGTTTTCCAACCTCCACATCTTCCGTGTTTCCAATTTGCCAGTCTCCCGGCAACACATTCACATTCACGTCGTTTTTCTTAATATCAATTTTATCATCCGGTAAAACTTCCGTGTTTCCGGTTTCATCCGTCGTCTCCACTTTATTCACGGCAGATTCCAATTGTCCATCGCCCGCATCACTCTCGTTCACCTCCATATTCGTAACCACCTGCATATCCGGTTTCGTTTTCACGTCCAGAGTCAAGGCTTGAGTCAAAACAATCTCCCGAGTATCATCCCTTGCAATAATATTACACTCAATATTATTGCTCGCTCCAGTACTCGTACCTTCGTCAAGCACAACAATATTCATCGTGGCAGAATAATGGTTTTCTTCTTCCGCACGCGAGAATCCTCGTATATTTCCACCTTTAGTCATCGCCACGAATACAGTTCCTGGATTCTTCCATTCAGTCTCCCCGAAGGCAAGTGTCGTCCCCACGTTAGGCACGAGTATTCCCACTTCCGCAATCTTTCCCGAATAATCAGTCACTTGCATCTTTGTCGTCGCCAACGTTCGCTTCGCTGTCAGTTCCACGCTAGTATCATCATCTCCTACAGCTAGCGAACTTTTCGCAAAAAGCACATCCCCTAATGGCGTGAAATTTGCTGCACCTTCCTTCTTCGTCAACTGGATTTTCATATCAGAAAGAGCGGTTCCAACCACATCACCCGCAATATTGGCATCCTCCAACACGTTACCAACAAACACAATCGTGTAGTTTCCTTTGTTCAATTCCAATTTTTCAATTCCATCCACAGAGTTATATTTAAAACTCTCCTGAAGTTTTCCTGCCTGATCAAACACGTATAATCGCACGTGAGAAATGATCCCTTTCAACCCGGTATCGTCCAAACTGCTAACACCACTTTTCAATACGCATTCGACTTTAACAACTTTCTCTCCCGGAATAGGTTCCGGTTCATCCTCTCCGCCACCAGAACCTCCACAACCCCAAAATCCTACAATCAAGGAGAATGTCATCAATGTATAGATAATTCTTTTCATTTATTCCATTTTTAATGGTTATTATTTGTACATTCGGTTAATTTATTCTTGTCGAATCTCGCGGGATCTCTCCGGAATCCGGTTCCACGTTTACCGTGACTTCCGCTGATTTAAACTGGTTGTAATCAGTAATAATGATCTTATATACACTTGACTGATTAGTATGTACCGTACATTCCAGCCGTTGATTTCCTTCTCCATAGCACATGTTCATATCCATCCACCCGTCACCTGAAATTGTCATCACATCTACATTCCATCCCATATTGGAGGTTACGTCAAACACGATCGTATCTCCCGAACGGACAGTAAATACGCTCTGGGAAACATCGAGCACGGGATCCAGCATTTCCTTCTGCACCACGTTAATATATGCCACATGCCGCCCCGAATGAATCGTAATATCTCCATTTCTTTCTGGCCAATAATTATTCGGGTTATTCGGGTCCACGGTTACCCGCAATCTGGCATTTCCTCGCCCAGTCAACACGCCATTTCCCCCGACAATCGAATCTGTTACATTCTCGTTCCCATCAAGTAAAGCGACATGAACATACTCCGCCCATAAGACTTCACAAGTCCATTCTGCATTTGACCGGACTTCTACAAAATATATTCCACCTTCCGCAGGCGCCATTATTAAATTATTATCCACGCTCAACATGATCCCATCCGGACTAAAATTAGGAGAATCGGAAGCACTAACATACAAATTACCCGAATTATACACCTCCAGCAAACCTGCAGGTAATATACCTGTCAATTCCGGATTCCTCGGCAAATATAAATCCTCCAAATTATTTAAATTATTGAAAGATTCCGGGATTGAAGTAATTCCACAACTATCCAGTGTAATACTCTTCAACGAGTTCATTTGTCCCATCCAATCCGGCAATCCATTTTTCCCGAAAACAGGAGAATACAACCTTAAACGAGTCACTTGAAAACTCTTTATTCTCTCAATATCCGCTGGTAACATATTTTCATTAGCCACGGAAAATTCCCGAATAGACGAGAAATCAGCAGAAGAAGGAATTTGTAAATTACGAAATCCGGCAATTGCAAATTCAATCACGTTTCTCGTCACATTCCAAACCGAAGCAGGCAATTCGCAGGAAGGCGTCGCAACAAGATACAAATATTTCAAGTTCGTTAATCCTGAAAAATCCAAATCCGCAGAAGTAATTCGAGACTTCGAAAGCATCGGAAAATAATCACCGATTTCCTCATCATCATTCTCGTAAGGAACGCTGAATACCAAACCTTCCAATTTTGTCAAATTACCGATATGTGTCGGTATCGCAGTTAAAGTCAAGCTACTAACGTTCAAATAAATCAAATTAGCGGGTAATTCCGGAAGAGAAGTTGCATCCGTGTTCACACTCAATTCTTCCAGCGCGGTCATTTCTTTCATATAAGAGGGAATTTCCGCCAAACTACCATATGACTCTCCCATATTGAACCACTTCAAAGCAGTTAAATTTTTAAATGACTCCGGTAAACTCCAAACAGGATACTCCTCGCTACTTCGGGTCAATATATTCGCTTTCATGGATGCCTTCTTTGTCATGTCAACCTGGTCATAATCTTCCAAGAAGTCTTCCCATTCTTGATAGCCAATACCGATCACACGTCCATTTTCATCCAAATGGACATTATGCCACAAATTCAAATTATCTGATTCCCAATTATCTACCATACTGACGTTTGCCGCTCTCAAAGCTTCCCGAATTTCCAACATCGCCTGCAAGTCACCCGCTGCAATATCTTTCATTTTAGGTAGCACAATCACCACACTTCCGGTTGAATCAATAATTACATTTTCGACTTCAGACTGTAATACATACATATTCATTCCGGATGAATCCCTTAATGAAATTGCAACTAGGGAATAATTCCCTTGAAGCACCTGATTACAATGCGTCACGACAAGCGTATCTTCACTCCAAACCATTAAAGTTTCCGAATTCCAACTATCAACATTGATTGAAAATTCATGGGCTTCACCATCATTTTTCAAAAAATGCATATTCAAGGCTCTCACCTGTCGCAAATCCTCGGGAGAACCAGTCTCCATCAATAATTTAACGGTCAATGTATCCACGAATTTCCTTTGATCCACGGAAAGATCTTCCGACACCGTTTCTCCCCAAGGTTCCACATCCATCTCGATCGTTACGTTCACGAGTCCCCCTGAAACGTTTATTTTCGCATTAATCGTGTGAATTTTATTCGCCTCCACCCGATTCTTTAATCCAACCACGTAATTCTGCATTTCTCCGTTTACCTCTATCTGAAATTCTAAACGGGCAAGAGTATCCTGACACGTAGGGAAAGCTATCGCCTCACCCTCTAGTTGTTGCCCTTGTTCTTTCATCGGGACTTTCAACCGCACGGGATCACCCACGGCACTACCATCAAAACGAATTTTTTCCGGTGATCCCAATAAAGTTACACTTTTAACTTCCACACCACTTTTCATACCCTCTACGTTTATATCTAATTTCCCGACCAAACGACTCAACTCAGCATTACTTGTCTTGTCCTCCCCAACCACGACCTCGCTCTTACCGGCAAAGATGCTACCGGGCAACACATTCTCTCCATCAGTATCTTTTTCCAATGAAAGGGTCACATCCTCCAGCGTTTTTCCTTCCTCAATTCCACTAATTTGAGCCTCATCAATATTAGATAAATAAGCAAAAGTATATTTTCCTAAAACTAATTTAACCGGTTTAACATCCTTCAAACCAGCATATTGTTTATGTTGACTTAAAGTCCCATCCTCGTTAAAAATCAACAAATGCAAAGCATTCACCTCCTGGGATAAAGCTTCTAAAGACAAATTGGATGACCGACCGCTAAAAGTCAAGGGAATCTCCTGCCCCGGGATCTCCCCGTCAAGCTGGTCTTTCTGACAACCTGTAAACCAAACGGTTGACAATATAATAAATGTATATAGTATTCTTTTCATCTCACTATCTTATTAAATTATAATTCCGTTACTTTTTCCACACAAGTCACCGCTCCATTGACAACATTTGCGGAACGACCAAGAGAAGAAGCCTTGTTCAATGTTAAATTCAATTCTAATCTCTTATTTCGTTGAATACGATTCTTAGCGACAAAATCAAAATAATATATTCCGCTCTCATCCAAAGCGATAATAGTCCCTCTCAATGGTCCCTCCGTGGGAAAAAACGAAATATCTTTATCCACCATTAGATTTCCAAAACCGTAATCCGTGCGAATTCGAAGAACGTAATCCTCGATTTGAATCGTATCACTATATGTATCACACTGTAACGCCAATTCGACAGTCTGAAATTCAGATGAATTTGTCACATGAACGTTTACCTTACCAATCAGACGTTTCATTTCGATCGTCTTTGTCTCTTCTGAGCCATCCACATAGGCAATCCCCCCAAAAAGTTCAGGAATTGAATCCCACATCCAACGTAAATTCACATCTTTCATTTCCCGTCCCGTGAGATAGAGAGACGCCATCTCCTTAACCGGCACATTTCCTAAAACAAAAAACGTGTATTTCCCCGGTAATAAATCTTGATACGAAATTTTTTCTTCAGCCGTAAAATAGTCCGGCTCACAAACTTGATTCGAGGATAATCCATTAAAATTATACACGTTCACCGGCATCGTCACTAGTGTCATGCCAGCAGAACCGGAGCGTACGGACAATTCCAAATAATTTTCAGAATTCCCCGTTTGATCTCTTCCATCTTTCTGGGTACAAGCTCCCAAAAAGATTAAACACAGAATTGCAACTAGGATTTTTTTCATAATTTTACAATTAAAATTTATTTTCACTCCACACTCTTATCAATTACTTATTATACAATTGAATAAAACAAATACACACCTAAAAATATCATGTCAAAAAACGATCGTTTAAAGCGGATTTAAAAATGAAAAATCGTTTCGTTTTCCGCATCCGTGTAACTTATTGTTGCTCAGAATCGAAAATAGTTTGCATTTAAATTTGCATTTTTCGAAAATATAGCTAAATTGCAGAATCTTTAAACGATCGTTTATTCAGATTCCAATCGTCCCGTTTCACCCCCTTTCCACGCGAACCGACACATCCAACATCAGAACACCATATACCCCAATATTACACCACCCCCATTCTCACGAGAAACAATCCCCAACGCCCATCACTTAACTAAATATCACGTGCCACACACCTAATAACACCCCTGCCCGGGCAGGCTTCTAGCAGGTTAATAGCAGGCTTTAAGCAGGCTATATACCTTCTCAGCCCTTTGCCGGCGCGGGCTGCCGGAGGGCAAAAACAATAAAAACGTGTAAAACACTAAAAACCAACACCATAAAATTCCATTATGTTTCATACAATTTTACACTAAAATTATTTAACTACATTAAAAATACTTTAAAAATAATATTCATTTTACTTGTTTTCCCCGAATAATAGTTTCAACTTTGCACTACAACATGGAAACAAAACCACCAACGAAGTGCTTTTCGTGAGGAGAAAAGCACCGGAAGAAAATCGCGGCAAGCGCGTCACCCCGTGACCGCCACCGCGGAAACGCGGGAACATCCCCTCACGATGTCCCCCGCGTCACGAACGGGAAAAGCCCCTCGTTCCCGGGAAAAACACCCCGGCAACGACGCCCCCGCGGGTAACACGACAAAAAACAAAACCGTCCCCCCGGCATAAAACAAAAACACCGGGCGGGCGGCACCACACCTCTAAAAAGAAAAATCATGAGTAAAGGAAAATCAGCGATATTCTGGGAATTACGCAAGAGTATCGGACAGCACAAATTCTCCACCCGTCCCGATGGCGAGATCATCGGCAGCATGAAAGGCAAGAAAGACCCCACCTACAAGGACCCCGCGAAACGCGAGAAACGGGACCTGCGCATTGCCGGGTACGGGGGCAGCGGGAAAGTCACCCGCGTCCTCAAAGTCATCCTCCGCGAGGGATTCCTTGAACGCAAACGCAACCAGAGCCCGGCCAACGCCTTCGTCCAGAAGAACGTGAAAACGCTCTGCACCGCCACCCGCGACAAGGACACCAAGGAAATCGTGCTGGAGTACGACTTCGACAACATGTCCGTCTCCTCCGGCTCCCTCGACGCCCCGAACGTTGACGTCGCCGTCAACCTCGAAGAGGGCATCGTCACCTTCACCCAGACCGCGGAAGTCATCCCCGGTGGCCTCGCCCGCGACGACGACAAGCTCTTCGCCTGCCTCTTCTCCGTGAACAACGCCGACGGCCCCGTCCCCGCCATCGAGTACCTCATGCGCGGTATGCTCGAAACCTTGCGGCAAAGAGGCGAGAACGGCGTCACCTCCACCGTCATCCCCGCGGGCTGGAACAAGGTCAACCTCTTCATCTACACCTTCGCCGCCTCCGCCGATGGCACCTACTCCTCGCCCACCGTCCGCTCCTACCCGCCCCCCACGGCCCGGGAAATCGCCCTCGCCAAAGTCGAGCAGGAATGGGAAGACG
>OJRV01002534.1_pt1 | contig 17344 bp, 26 predicted proteins | sample 1599241 | NCBI WGS metagenome assembly OJRV01 (sample SAMN04168656, study PRJEB22393) | human gut metagenome | biome: human gut microbiome; feature: stool | host: Homo sapiens | collected 2014-03-17 | reverse complement strand
GACTATATGATGGCGGAATCGTGGCAAAGATTGATTGACGGCAAACCGGAATCACATGACATCACATTGCTTAACCACGAGATTATGGAAAGAGATTTGATGAAAAAGGGGATTCCACAGGACGAGGCTCACATCAAAGCATCCGGAAAGTATAATTACGCAAAAGAGGCAGGCGAATACTATGCTAAAATTAAAAAATATAAAAATGAATAACGGTATCATTTCGGCAGAGTATGACCCCGAAAATAGCGGTGTTTTAGGCTCGGTTTCTGTTGATATTAAGAGTGGAGAGATAGTAGACAGCAAACTTTCTGAGTATGACAAGGATTTTCCTGTTTACCTCGGTCATGCGGTTGCCTGTTTGGAAAAATTAGCGTTCCAGGATAGTGTGCCGGAGGAAAAGACGGTCATGTGGTACTGAGTGCTGCACAGGAGGAAAACAATGGATAATTTCAAAATTATTTACAAAATACTGAAATATCCGGAAAGATGGGAAAATCGTCGACAGACCGGCAAGAGAACTGACAGAGCAGGAGAGAAAGGAGAATGCAAACATCTTATGAAAAGTGAGGATTTAAGAGATTGGATTGACAGTCTGACACAGGATATTACCTTTGAATATCTCGGCGTGAATGGCTCGATTTGCCCATTCTCCCGTTCTGATATTTCTTTATGCTACGGAGAAAAGGAGCAGAGCTTTGATTCGATTGATGCACTGATGCACGCACCGTTTTTCAAAGGAAAATCTCTGACAGAAATATGCAGTAAAGTGAATTTTGAATGAATACCACCAACCGAAAGGAAGGTGGTTTTTTATTGCCCGGAATGGCGAAAAACTATCAAGGCGTGCGGAAAGAACCGCGAGAACAAACTGAAAGCTGAAAGGAGAACGAAGAATGAAAAGAGAGGACATTAAGAAAATTTTTCCCGATGCCACAGAGGAGCAGCTGAAGGGCTTACTGGACATCAACACAGCGGATATCGGCAAGGCGAAGGGCGAACTGGAGACCGTAAAGGCGGATTTGGAGAAAGCCAACGGCACCCTCAAGGAATATGAAACCACCATTGCAGACCTGAAAAAATCCGCGGAATGCAACGAGGATTTCAAGAAGAAATTCGAGGATTTGGAACAGCGGATTGCAGACGAGAAAGCCGAGGCGGAGAAGAAAGCCAAGGAAGAAGCGGAAGAAGCCGAGTATTCCAACCGTTTTAAGACGGTGGTCGGGGAGCAGAAATGGCGGGACGCGCTGACGGAAAAGGCAGTCTACGCCGAATTTAAAACCGCTTTGCAGGATGAGACAAACAAGGGCAAGGGGGACAAGGATATTCTGGCGGCTCTGACGCAGGACAAGGAATATTTCGCAAAAGACCCTGCAAGAGTGCCTGCCTTCTCCAGAGGGACAGGCTTTGCAGGCGGCGAGGTGGACGATGCGGCAGTCAGAGCGGCAATGGGCTTATCCCCGAAGAAGGACTAAGGAAAATCGAAAGGAGAAATAAAACATGGCGAACAGCATTACACTTTTCAAAAAATACATTGACCTGCTGGATGAGGTCTATCAGAATGCGTCCGTTACCTCTGCACTGGACGGCGATATGACACTGGTGCAGATGGGCGCGAACACAAATGAAATCGTGATTCCCAAAATCAGCATGGACGGTCTGGCGGATTATGACCGCAACGGCGGCTATGTGCATGGGGATGTGACATTGACGAACGAGACCGTCAAATTCAACTATGACCGCGGCAGAAAATTTACGGTCGATGCGATGGACAACGAGGAAACCGCAGGGCTTGCCTTCGGGAAGCTGGCGGCGGAATTCATCCGCACGAAGGTTGTCCCCGAAATGGATGCCTTCCGCTTTGCGACCTACGCAGGCACAACGGGCATTTCCAAGGCAACCGCGGGCACACTGACAGACGGTGCGGCAGTTCTGGCGGCTCTGGTGGCGGCACAGAACAAAATGGACGAGGACGAGGTACCGCAGGAAAACAGACACCTGTTTATCACGCCTACCCTTTACAACATGATTGATGCGGTCGATACCACAAAATCCAAAGAGGTGCTCAATTCCTTTGCATTTGTGCAGAAGGTACCGCAGAGCCGTTTCTATACCGCCATTGACCTGTATGACGGCAAGACGGACAACAGCGGCGCAAGCGGCGCGAATGAGAAGGTCGGCGGCTTTGTGAAGGCAAGCACAGGCAAGGAAATCAACTTCATGGTAATTCACAAGCCTGCGCTGCTGCAGTATCCCAAGCATACGGTCAACAAGGTGATCTCTCCCGATGCAAATCAGGACAGTGACGGCTGGCTGTTCTTCTACAGAGCATACGGTCTGGCGGATGTATACGAAAACAAGGTTGCAGGGATTTATCTGCACCATAAGGCGTAAGGAGGGAAGGCGTATGGCGAAAACAGTAGGCATGGGCGCAAAAAAGCCCGAAACAGCGGAACATAAGGAAATCGCGAAGCTGAAAAAGGAAAATGCTGCACTGAAAAAGGAGCTTGCGGCTCTGAAGAAGGAGCAGGAGGCACAGGAAAAGGAGCAGGAAAAGCAGTAAAGGGGGAAAACGCATGATTTATGCGGATTTTTCGTATTACAAAGATACCTTTTGCGGCGAAATGGCGGAGGGGGACTTTAAGCGTCTCTCCCGTTCCGCCGCTGCCTATCTGGACAGCGTGACCTTTGACCGCATTCCATCCGTTACGGATGAGAAAATCATGGAGAAGGTCAGAGCGGCGTGCTGTGCAGTGGCGGATGTGCTTTTGCAGAAGGAGCAGAGGGACGGCATTGCATCGGAAACGAATGACGGCATTTCTGTTACCTACACAACCGAAGGCAGTACGGACGAACAACGGCTTTACCGCGCGGCGGTGCTGTATCTTAGCAATACAGGGCTGTTGTATCGGGGGGTGGAGTGATGCTTGCATGTACGGAAACGATTACGCATATCCGGCTGCGGTATGACAGGAAAACGGATACGGATGCATATATCTGCACTGCGATTCATGGTGTGAGTTGGTTCGGCAAGCTGATTGCTACGCCGGAAAACAAAGGCTTGACGGGTGCGGCGAAGATTACCGTCCGTATTCCGGAGGATGCCATGCCCGATATTACCATCCGAAACGGAGATTTTATCGTGCGTGGTGCGGTGGATGCCATCGAAAAACAGGCAGACTTGAAGGGACTGGAATACTTTACGGTGCTTTCTGTCGGGGATAACCGCAGGAGCAGGCGGAAGGACTTACGGCATTGGGTGGTGAGCGGCGCATGAAATTAGACTATGAGGTTAATATCAGCACAGCGAAAATCCTGCGGAGGTATGGTCTGGGCGAGGATAAGGCGGCACAACGCTTTCTGGCGGAGGATGTGGAGCGGAAATGTCAGCCCTATGTGCCGATGTCGGCAGGCAGTGCTGCCCACATGGTAAACGCCGCAAGAGTGACGGCGGACAGCATTATCTATCCCGGACCGTATGCGCATTATCAATATGTCGGCGAGGGGATGGCAGGGCGTGCGCCCAAGCATTACACCGGACAGCCGCTGACCTATCACGGCGGTGCATTGCGTGGCAAGCAGTGGGATAAGCGGATGATGGCAGACCATGGCAAGGAAGTCGAGAAGGATTTGGAAGGGTATCTGAAAGGACGGGGCAAATGAAGAACATCATGGAAGAAGTACGGAAGTTTCTGCGTACCTATCCGCCGCTTGCGGAAGGGAAGCTGCATGTGGATTTTCTGCCGGAGGAGGCGCAGAGCTATTCGGTTGAGGCTGTGCCTGCAAAGGAGATTGTGCGTTCCTATGTGGACGGCTCAACGGTGCGGCAGTTTTTATTTGTGGTGGCAAGCAGAGAATTTTTCGGGGATAAAATCAAACAGCAGCTGGATAACCTCAGCTTTTACGGCGATTTCTCCGAATGGCTGCGGGAACAGACTATGGCAGGCAGCCTTCCCAATCTGGGCGAGGGCAGAAAGGTCATGCTGATGGAGGCAACCACAAGCGGCTATGCCATGGCGGCAGAGGCAAGCATGGCAAGATACCAGATTCAGTGCAGAATGGAATTTTTTCAGACAAGATAAGGAGTGAAAACAATATGGATGCAGTAATGAGATATCAGGTGGCGGATTATCTGAACACGGCAAAAAGCGGAACGGAAAGCTTTGCGCTGATGGGGGTTGGGTTTAATACCTTGGACGAATCCCCCAACGCACAGAAGGATTCCAAAACCTACATCAATCAGAAAGCCCAGACCTCTACGATTAAAAGCTATCAGCCTACGTTTGCGTTTGATTCGGACTTGATTGCGGACGAGGCGGCAGTGATGGCACTGTATGAAATCGGCAGAAATCAGCTGACGGGCGCGGATGCCGAAAGGGATTATGTGAGAGTGGAGCTGTTCAAGCCTGTGGCGGAAACACCGAATACCTTTGAAGCAAGAAAATTTAAGGTTGCGGTTGAGGTTTCCTCTATCTCCGGCGAGGGCGGCGGTGTGATGAAGGTAACAGGCAATCTGAACGGCGTAGGGGATTTTGTGGACGGCACGTTTAATACGGAAACCAAAAAATTTACACCGGCAGTATAAGGGCAGAAGGAGGAAAAAGAGATGGGAAAATTTGAATTTCGCAAGCATGGGATTTTGCTTGATATCGAAGGGGTTCAGGTGACTGTCCCCGCTACGGTAGAATATGCAAAAAGGCTGGAGGACGCAGGCGAGAAAATGAGAGCCTTCGGCGCACAGCTGAAGGAAGAAAAGGATGTCGAAAAGGGGATTGATTTCATGCTCGACATTCTGGATGACCTTCTGGGCGAGGATACGGTCGATGCCATTACGGCGGAGAGGGATGTGGATATTTATGATTGTCTGGATCTGGTGATGTATATTTCCCAAGAGGTGCAGACCTACCACGCAGAACGGGCAAACAGCTACAAGAAGCCTGTCCCCCGAAGCACACAGCCCTCTGCCCCCATGGCACAGGCGGCGGTTGAAAACAGAGCCGCACGCAGAGCCAGAGAACGTGCGGAAAGAAGAAGGAAATGAAAGAGCTGCTGACAGGAAACTTGCCTAACTCTTTTTTGATTGGCGGCAGGGAATATCACATCTGCTCTGATTTTCGGGCAATGCTGAGATTGGAGGAGATTTTTTCCTCCGAGGAGCTGACGGATGAGGAAAAGGCGGAACGGGCGTTGAAGCTGTTCTATGGCTGTGTCCCCGAACCGCTGGAGGAGGCGGTAGAGCGGCTGTGCTATTTCTGGAGCTGCGGCAGGCAGGAGAAGGAAGGACGCGCCAAGGGCGAGGGTGCAGCGCAGCCGCCGATTTATTCCTTTACCCATGATGCAGGACTGATTTATGGTGCATTTCTGACGCAATACGGCATTGATTTAAGCCGAAAATCTCTGCACTGGTGGCAGTTTATGGCATTGTTTGAAGCTTTAGAGGAGGACAGGGTGCTGAAAGAGGTCATGCGGTGCAGAGCGGTGGAAATCAAGGGGGATATGCCGCAGACGCAGAAGGATTACTATAATGCCATGAAACGCAGATATGCCCTGCCTCTGCCTGAGCAGGAGAAAAGACAGCAGTCTGCCCTTGTCACAGCACTGATGGGGGATGGCAAGGTGGATGAGGTGATGGCGTGCATGAAGAAAAAGTAAAATGCCCCTACTGCGGCTATGAAATGCCTGTTACATACAGTAAGGATGCTGTGTGCAAGGGGCTTTTTTTACGCTGCAAGGGGCGAAGGTGCAAAAGAACATTTGAAATCAAGATAAACGTGAAAGACATCAAGTAGAGCCTGAGCTGCCGATGATGTTCCATAGGAAAGAGGTGGAACCATTGGCAGAAGACGGCTCTGTTGTAATTAAAATTAAGGGCGATGACAGCCCATTTCAAAAGGTACTGGGGAAAATCGGCAGTGCGGTAAGTACAGCGGTGAAAGCATCTGCCGCGGCAGTCGGTGCGGCATCCGCAGGCGTTGCGGCTCTGGGGACTGCCTGCATCAATGCCTATGCGGACTATGAGCAGCTGGTCGGCGGCGTGGAAACGCTGTTCAAGGACAGCGCAGACACGATTCAGACCTATGCGGATAATGCGTATAAAACTGCCGGTCTGTCCGCAAATGAATATATGGAAACCGTTACGAGCTTTTCGGCAAGCCTGCTACAAAGTTTGGATGGGGATACGGAAAAGGCGGCTGCGGCGGCAGACCTTGCCATTACGGATATGGCAGATAACGCCAATAAGATGGGTACTGCGATGGAATCCATCCAGAACGCCTATCAGGGCTTTGCCAAGCAGAACTATACCATGCTCGATAACCTCAAGCTCGGCTATGGCGGCACGAAGGAGGAAATGCAGCGCTTGCTTGCGGATGCGGAAAAGCTCAGCGGCGTAAAATATGACCTTTCTTCCTATGCCGATATTGTAGAGGCTATTCATGTGATTCAGACGGAAATGGGCATCACAGGCACAACGGCGAAGGAGGCAAGCACCACCATTCAAGGCAGTGTTGCCAGCATGAAAGCCGCATGGGCGAATCTGATGGTCGGCATGGCGGATGATACGCAGAACTTTGATATGCTGTTAAGCAATTTCATTGAAAGCATCGGCACGGTGGCGGATAACCTTCTGCCCCGTATCGGCATTGTGATTGAGGGCATGGGGAAGCTGGTTGCAGGCTTGGCACCGGAGATTGCATCCGCATTGCCGACACTGACGAATGAACTGCTGCCGAATCTGGTGGAACTGGGGGTGCAGTCCATCAGCGCACTGGTGCAGGGCATCCAGGAGAACGGGGACAGCCTTGCGGCAGGGGCGTTATCCATCGTGGGTACACTTGCGGAGGGCATTGCAGAGCTGCTCCCGATGGTGGCGGATACGGCGGCGAGCCTTGCGGTTTCTCTGGCGGATGGGCTGACGGAAAGCCTGCCGAATATTATTCCCGTTGCAATCGAAACGATTTCGACACTGGTGGAAAATCTGACGGAAAATGCGAATATCATCATTGACGCAGGAATTCAGATTATCCTTGCATTGGGCGAGGGGCTGATTGCCGCCCTGCCGCAGCTGATTGAAACCGTACCGCAGATTGTCATCAACATTGCGAATGTCATCAACGACAATGCGCCCAAGCTGGTGGATACGGCACTGTATCTCATCACAAGGCTTGCGGTTGGTCTGGTGCAGGCGATTCCAACACTGGTTGTCAATATCCCGAAAATCATAGAGGCGATTGTGGCGGCGTTCATGGCGTTCCAATGGCTCAATCTGGGGAAACAGCTGATTGACGGGGTTGCAAACGGCGTAAAAAAAGCCGGAGAATCCATGGCAACGGCGGCGAAGAACGCCTTCTCCAAGTTTAAATCCAAGATTACGGGCAGTGAGGTCGCAACCGAGCTGAAGAACATCGGGAAGTACATCATTGACGGCATTGTCGGCGGCATCAAAAACAGCCTGTCAAAGATTGCAAATATTGCCGGAAAGATAAAGGACACTCTGCTTTCCAAGCTGAAGGGACTGTTTAAGATTGCATCCCCCTCCAAGCTGATGAAGGAGGAGGTCGGCGCATATATCGGCGAGGGTATCGCGGTCGGCATTGAGGAAAGCGGACAGATGGCGGTGGATGCCGCGGAAACTGTTGCGAATGGCATTATAGATGCGTTTGCCGGAACGGAAACGGCTGTAGAATACGCCAGAAGAACGGCACAGAAGGTCGGGGATGTTCTGGAAAGAGAGCTGACCAAGCAAAATGCGGCTTTGCAGGAAATGCAGAAGCAGGCGGATGCACAGCAGGCGGCGGAGGAGTTGGCAGACCACAAAAAGCAGCTGGCAGAGAAAAATGCGGAGTTGAATAAGGCGAAGAAAAAAGACCGCCAGAAGATTCTCAAAGAGATTGCCGAAATCGAGGATACATGGAATAAAAAACAGGCGAAGGCAGAGAAAGCCGCCGAACAGCAGGCGTTGCAGGAGAGAATTTCCCTGCTGAAGCAATTCCAGCAGAAATACGAAGCCGCTCTGGATACCATTGAGCGCAAGCAGGACAGTCTGCAAAGCAAGCTTGCTGATTATGGAGATTTATTCGAGCGGGTAAAAACAGAGGACGGCAAGGAACTGTTCCAACTGGGAGATTTGAAGGACGATATTAAACAGCTGGAAAAATACGGGGATGCCCTTGAGCAGTTAAAGGAAAAAGGTATTTCCGACAGCCTGATGGGTGAGATTGCCGGTATGGGCGTGCAGGATGCCATAGACTACATGAACAAGCTGATTTCCATGTCCGATACGAAATTCGACCAGTATGTTTCCCTTTTCGAGCAGAAACAGCAGATGGCGCAGGGCGTGGCGGAAAAATTCTACAAGGGCGAATTTGATGCCTTGGAGAAAGCCTACACCGGACAGCTGCCGGAGTTTCTGGCAGGCGTGAAAACTGAGCTTTCCAACGTAGGCACAGCGGTATCCGAGAGTATGCAGGCAGTCAGTGCGGAGGGCGTTTCCGAAGGGATTGCGGAGCAGCAGCCCATTGTTGCGGAGCAGGCAAAGCAACTGACCGAAACGGCGAAGGAAGAAATCGCAGGCTATCAGACGGATTTTAAAGCCGTTGGCGAAAGCCTGATGGAAGGCGTTGCAAAGGGCGTGCGTGACGGGCAAAGCGGCGTTGTCAATGCGGTTGCAAAGGCATTACAGGCGGCAGTGCGTGCGGCGAAAAAGGAAATGGACATCAACAGTCCTTCTCGTGTGATGGCGAAAATCGGCGATTACATGGCGCAGGGTGTCGGCGTGGGTTGGTCTGACCGCATGGACAGCGTTTCGGATACCATCAGCGGCAGCCTGTCCGATGGGTTCAGCCGCAGAATGTCCGATGCGTATGAAAAAATGCGTGCCGCCATGAATCAAAACATGGTACGACTGCGTGGGGATATTGCCGTTCAGCGTGGCGGAGATACGTCCTATATCACAAAGACGGTCAATCATACAGAAGGAAATACGGTACTGCAGATTGAGCATTTCCATAATGACAGCAAGGAAGCAGTGCCGAGCCTGATGCAGGAGATGGAATTTTCACGCAGACGCAGAGCCATAGCAAAGGGAGGTGCGTAAATGGGTTGGTTTCATTTTAAAGGAAAGGACAGCCGAGACTTCGGGATTCTGATTTCTGCCGCACCCGAGAAGGTCAGAGCAGAGAGAAGGGTGGAGCAGGTCACCATTCCCGGCAGAAACGGAGATTTGACAGTGGACGAAGGAACGTATGCACCGTATGTCATTTCGGTGGAGTGCAGCACCAGAGGAAATGAAAATCTGGATGAAATACTGGCGTGGCTGAACGGTGCGGGGGGGCTGATTCTCTGCACCGAGCCGGATAAGGTCTTTCGGGCATCCATCTATAACAAAATTTCTGTTGCGGATATGATTTATCTGTACAACAGCTTTCTGCTGCAGTTTCGGGTGCAGCCATTCAAATACAGTGTCAATGCCGCAGGGGATGCTTTGGAACTGACCGCCCCGACCACCATCCGCAACAGCGGCACAGTCTATAGTGAGCCAATCATTACGGTTTACGGCAGTGGGGATATTACGCTGAACATCAACGGGGAGGATTTCCCCATGTACGGCGTGCAGGAAAGCATTACCATTGACAGTGAAATGATGGAGGTGTTCGAGGGGGACATCAACCAGAACGGCAAATATGGTGGTGCGGAGTTTCCGAGATTTGAGGTCGGGAAAAACGAAATCCGCTGGACGGGGAATGTCAGCAAAATAAAAATACAGCCTCGCTGGAGATGGCTGTAGTTGTCGAAAAATGAAATTTATGGTATGGTATAAATGAAGGATTGCCAACTGGCGGTTAGTCACTTCCCGTGAAGGAGGTGACGCTTATGGTTACATACGAAGGGTTATTTACTTTTTGCTTAGTAATCATCGGAGTTATTTCCTTGTTTTACAACAAGAAATAATGAAAAAGCCGCCTAACCTGCGAAGTTAGACGGCTAAAACCAACTACTTGGACTAGCCGCCCTGCGAAAGGTGGCAATCCTTCTCTTATGTTTATGATAGCAAAAGAAAGATATTCTGTCAAGAAAGGCGCATCTGAAAATAAAACGGATGTGCTTTTTTGATGCGGATTTTTTGGAAGGAGTGAGAAAAATGGCAAAAACGTATAATCGGCTGGAGTTGGATGTGAACAAAAAGCCGAACAGCATTGGGATTCGCCCTGTGCAGCATGATACAAAATCCAGATATCTGGATGTATGCCTGTATGAAAACGGTGTGCCAATCAATCTGACGGGCGAGCAGGTGCGTATCACATTCAGAAAGGCGGATGGCAGCACATTTTTCAACCAAGGGGAAGTGACGGATGCGACCGCAGGCAGATGCCAATTTGCCTTGACGAATGAAATTCTTTCCGAGGCAAAGGCGGTCGAGGCGCAGATTTCCGTATGGAACGCAGGCGGTCAGATTTTGTCTACGCAGGTGTTTGAAATCTATGTAACGGCGGCAATTCCTTGGACGGATTCCGTTGAAAGTGAGAACGAATACGGCGTTCTGGTGGTGCTGTTTCAGGAAATTCAAGACGCACTGGATACCATGCACAAGATTGCCGCAGCATTCGGCGAGCCTGGGGACAAGGCGGCGGAGTACGGCGTGGATACGTTCTGGGGGATTCTTGAAACCTTGGCGCAGCGTGGGGACGTAGAATCCAGCTTGCAGAAGGGAATTAAGGCGTATTTGAATAGTACGATTGGGACAAGTGGGTTTCTGCCATTGGATAAGATGCTTCCTGCACATGGCACACAAACATTCACATCAGATGGCACGTTTACCGTTCCTGCTGGTGTGACGAAGATTTTGGTTACTGCTTTTGGTGGTGGCGGCGGTGGACATGGTGCTGCTGGCGGCGGAGGAGGAGAAAGAATTATTAAAAAAGCATATTCTGTTACGCCAGGTACCGCTATATCTATAAAAATTGGAGTTGGTGGCACTGATGCTGTGGCTGGCGGTTCAACTGTCATTGGCTCACTAGTTACAGTAGCTGGGGGCATTTCTGGCAACGGCACAGTCCCCAATACTTATAAAGGTACAGTCGGAGGCCATGGGGAGGCAAATGGACAAGATAACTTTATGGCGTATGGTGGAAAATCAGGTGGTAATAAAGGTGGCGGCGGCGGCGGTGCTGGATATGATAATGGCGGGCAAGGAGCTTCTTATGGTGATTATACACATGACGGAGGTGATGGCGGTATCGGAGCTGGTGGTGGCGGCGGTGGTTATGGTTTATACCCCGAGAGATATGGTAAGGGAGGCAAAGGCGGAGATGGTATTGTTATTATCGAATGGTAAGGAGGTGGAAAAATGAAAAACTATGCAATGATTTTACAAAACAGAGTGATTGACGTTCTGAAAGACAGGGAAACAGAACCCTACTATCCACCTGACCCATCGGGCAACCCTGTGACTGCCATTCCGTGCGATGAAACTGTTACGCTTGGCATGATTTATGATCCAGAAACAGGTACGTTTTCGGAATACACACCGCCCGAACCAGAACCCACCCCCGAACCAGAAATAACAGAAACTGAACAGGCAATTTTAGACACAGCAATCAACGTAGACTATTTGGTTTGCATGAAGGAATTAGAGATTTGAAAGGAGTAGATAGTTATGACATACGCAAGACTAAAAAAACTGATTAGCAGAGGTGCATACGACAAAGAGGACATGATGAACAAATTAGACGTATTCCTGATGGCGAACCGCATCACGGAGGAGCAGTATCAAGAGTTGGTTGGTATGATGGGGTGATGCTATGATTACCATTCACGAAAAAACGGCAAAGACATTTGACACAATCGGGCTGGGGACATTGGTTCCCGGCTCTTGTATTGTCACGGAAGAACTAAACGGGGCGTATGAGCTGGAGCTGAAGCACCCCTATGACGATGGCGGCAAGTGGAAACGCATTGAACGGGGGCGGATTCTCTACGCCTCCACGCCCAGAGGGATGCAGCCGTTCCGCATTTATTACGTCAAGCCGAGCATGAAGGAGATTGCGGTCAACGCAAGGCATATCTTTTATGACCTGCTGGACAACCAGTGCGAACCAATCACCCACAGCGGCACGGCAGGAGCGGCACTGGCGGCATTACAGGCGGCGTTTGCCTATCCCATGCCCTTTTCCTTTGACACGGATATTTCCATCACAGGAACGCTCACAACGGGGCGTATGAATCCCGTACAGGCGTTGTTATCGGACGATGACGAAGCAACCTCGTTTGTCAAGGGCTACGGCGGCGAGCTGCTGCGTGATGGCTTTCGGATATCTGTCAAGGCGGCTCTGGGGCAGGACAGGGGCGTTTCCATCCGTTACGGGAAAAACCTTGTCGGGCTTGAGGTCACGGAGGATGAATCAGAGGTCAAGACACGCATTGTTTGTTATGGGCGGGGCGGCAGTGTGACGCTCGAAAGCCCACATATCAACGATTATATCTACCCGAAAATCCACACGCTGACAGAGGAAAATAAGAGCATTTCCGAGGTGCAGGCAGAGGGACAAAAGCTGTTGGACGAGGGTTGCGATATTCCAAGCATTAACATCAAGGTGGACTTTGTGGCACTGGAAAAGACGGTGGAATATCGGGAGTATGCCGTTTTGGAGGAGGTCTTTCTGGGGGATATGGTGACAGTTATCAATACCAAAATGGGCTTTCAGAAGCAGGCGAAGGTTATTTCCTACGAATGGGATTGCCTTCTGGAGCAGTACAACGATGTGGAATTGGGGGATTTCATTCCCACGCTTGCGGCATCCGTTACCAGTGGCGTGAAAAGCGGTTCGCTTGCGTCCTCTGCGTACATCAATGCGGCATCGGTTATGACACTGCTCCAACAGCACTTGAATGATTTTGAAAATCCGCACCATGTCACAGCGGCACAGGTGCAGGGATAAGGGGGGATAGTTTATGGAAAACATTGAAAAAATGGTGCAGGAGGCGCTGGACAGCACCAAATCCGCACACAAGAGGATTGACCGCATGGAAAAGCGGCAGGACAATCTGGAAGAACTGACAAACGCGTTTTCGGTCCTGCAAAACGAGCAGGAGCATATCAAAACGGATGTCGGGGAGATCAAGGACGATGTGAAGCAGCTGGTCTCCAAGCCGGCAAAGCGTTGGGATGGTCTGATTGACAAAGGGATTGCAGTGGTTGTCGGTGCGGTGCTTGGGTTCCTGCTGAATGGCGGCGGTTTATGATGAAAAAACGCAGACGAATTCGTTTTAAAATCAATAACGATACCATGACAACGATAGTGGTTTTGTCCCTATCGTTTTGTGTGTGCGTTGTTGTTGTGGGTATTATCTTGGCGTGTTTCTGCGTTGACATTTCATCTATTGTATCGTCCGCACTGTTGCTGTTCGGTACGGAGTTGGGTATCTGTGGTCTGATGAAGCTGTACGATAAGGGCGTGGAGCAGGCAGAACGCAGGAAACGGCGAGAGGAAGGAAGGGAGATTGAATGATGTTTTTAATGGAAAATTGGTATTTAGTGGTTGCGCTGATGGCGGTTGCAGGAATGGTCGGTGTGTTTATCGGGCGATTTCTGAAAATGCCAACATCCGAGCAGAGAGAAAGGGTGAAGGAATGGCTGCTGTGGGCGGTCACGCAGGCAGAGGCGGAGCTGGGGAGCGGCACAGGCAAGCTGAAGCTGCGGCAGACCTATGATTTATTTATCCAGCGGTTCCCTGCATTGGCTATGGCAGTATCCTTCGACACCTTCTCTCTGTGGGTGGATGAGGCACTGGAGGAAATGCGAAAGCTGCTGAAGGAAAACAAAACGGTCAGAGAGCTTGTAAAGGGGTGATTATATGGCGAAAAGGATGACAGGCAAGGAGCTGGTAGCCTTCTGCCGCTCCAAAATCGGCACGCCGTATGTTTACGGCATGAAGGGCAAGGTTATGACGGAGCAGAACTATAAATTTCTGAAAAACACCTACGGGAAAATGGTCTGGCTGAGTGATAGGGAGAAAATCGGGAAGGTCTGCGTGGATTGCAGCGGTCTGATTTCGTGGGCGTGCGGCGTTACACTGGGTTCGGGCCAGTGGAAGGCAAGGGCAACCAAAATCAACCCCATTTCCACCATCGAAAAAGCGCCCATCGGGGCGTTGGTCTGGATGCAGGGGCATATCGGGGTTTATACCGGCATGAAGAATGGACATCCGTATTATGTGGCGGCGGATGGTTCGGCTTACGGCGTGCGAGAAGTCCCCCTGCGGTGTAATAAATTCACGCATTGGCTGTTGGTTGAGGATGTATTTCAATACGAAATGAGGGATGATGAAGTGGTAGAAAAATGCAAAATGATTATCAATGGCAAGGAACACACGGTTGAACGGATCCTGAAGGATGGGACAAATTATATCAAGATTCGGGATGTAGCGGAGGCTATCGGGTATGATGTTACCAGTAAAGGTAGTGTTGCTGTGCTGACGAAGAAATGATAAGTATACTTGAAATTTTACATAGGTAAAATGTAAAATACAGATTGAACATACTCCGGTGCCCTTCGGGCCCGGGGTCTTTTTATTTGCAAAAGAAAGCGCCTATTAATAGTACAAAATAACAATTTTTATAATTATTTTATAGATACAATTGACAAATTTCGCAAAATCATATAAAATGATGTATTCAGAAAAGAGGTGTTGTTATGGCAAAAAAATATTATGCTGTTAGAAAAGGCTTAGTGCCTGGCATTTATACGTCATGGTCTGAATGCCAGCAGAACATTAACGGATTTTCTGGAGCAGAACATAAATGGTTTAGAACTCAAAAAGAAGCACAAGCATATTTAGATGGTGAAAATGAAACAACATCTGGAGATGATAGAAATATTAGTAGAATTTTTTCTGATGCAGAAGCAGTTGCATATGTTGAGGGCTCTTATAACAACACAACTGGTGAATATGGATATGGCTTGGTAATGTTCCATAATGGCGGAGAAGAACACTTTGCGGGAAAATTTACTGATTCTGATATGGCATCGATGAAAAATGTTGCCGGGGAAATTGAAGGCGCGAAAGCGGCAATGAAATTCTGCATTGATAACGGAATTAAATCTTTAGATTTGTTTTATGATTATCAAGGGATTAAGGATTGGTGCACTGGTGCATATAGAGCTAATAAACCTGGAACTATTGAGTACCGAAAATATTATAATTCTATTATTAAAGGAAATGTAACTGTTAATTTTATCAAAGTGAAAAGTCATTCTGGTGATAAGTATAATGGATTGGCGGATGCACTTGCAAAAGCTGCAGTTGGAATTGGAGAAGAAGGTACTCTTGTTTCTATTCATGATAATGGAGTTTTAGCAAACGGGATCAAAGAAGATGATTTATTGGCAATTTTAGGATTGCTGAAAGAAGATTTTCCGGATTTTCAATTAAAAGAAAGCGAAATTCCTTATGGACATAAGTATGAATTAACTATTGAAAATCCGAATAAACAAAAAGTTACGCTTAATTATTACAAAGAAAAAGAAAAGGTTTGGGTTTCAGGAAGAAGAGAAGATTTGTTCAATAGATTTTCATTATATATCATTGAATTGCTTGAAGTAGATGCGATCCCGGATTTTTTGAATACAGTACATGAACTTAATATTGATAAAGATATTGTTCAAACTGAGTTTGAAGCTCTTTTCCCTAATTCCTACGATAAAATTCCAGCGGAATTAAATAATTATTTGCATCAGGCTGTATATAACTTACATATTAGTGGAACAGTATATGTGGCAAATTTTTTAGTTGAACCCGCGATTCGGCCGTTAGAGGGAATCCTTAAAATAGCTTTGGTAAATAATGGATTTCCGATTCGAATGCCAGATAAATCATATGACTCTTTCTTTGTGTTCAAGGAAGTCGATAATAAGTATGAGATTAGACGGGAATATATTGCCAGCATGCATTCAAAAGAGTTGATAAATTATTTGGGGAAAGCATATACCTATTATTATAATAATAGACATAGCCTTTTCCATTGGGACAATCCTACTGAAAATCGTGATACAACAAGAATTATCAATACTGTTGAGGAAGCGGCGGTTATTATAAGAGATACAATTGCATTGATTGATGAATACTTTACGATATAAGAGTTAAAGGGGGGATGAATTGCATGAGTAAGCCTTATGAAGTTTTAAAACTAAATAGTGATTCTAAATACAGATGTATGGTGGTTTTATGCAATTCTCATTCTCCATACGATTATTTAGAGTATATATCAAATGATATGATTAGTATTTATTCTTCTGGTAAAATTTTGATTGACCAGTTTCTACATAGTGGAAATACTAACAAAAGATTTATTGAATTTGATATTATTGAAAACAAACTGCAAAATAGTAACTTTGTTGAAATTAAAAAAAATAGTATCTATAGAAAAACCACATGTGATTTTTTGAAAAATAGTGAATTATTAATTGGGTCTATATTAACATCTATTCAACAGAGGATGATTAATAAAGGCATTGTGATATAATAATACAAAAGGGGTCGGATTACTCCGACCCTTTCTTTTTATTCAGTAAACAATTCTTTCCCAAGACTAGCGGTGTATTTGGCACCTGCGGCAAAGCCTTTTTCTTCCGTCTCGGCAATCAGATTATTCAGTATTTCTTCCGCGGTGAAATAATCTTCCGCATTGAGCTTGCTTTTCAAAAATTCCTGCAATTCTTTCATCTTGTTCCCTCCTGTGTGATACTCCTGCATTTCCAGTTCTCTTTCGTGGCAGTAGCTGCGATATAAACCTTCAATTTTCTTCATGTTTTTTACCTCCTGTGATACTCTGTGTGTAGTTGACCTAGGATTATACCGATACCGCGTGGGTGGCATTGCCACCGATTTGCCACCATTGGACAAGTTTTGCATAAATGCGATAAATTTTGCATAGTCATAAATGATACCTAGAAAGCCTTTAAAATCAACGTTTTTCGGATATTCCTGATGATTTTTGGGGTTAGATAATGACGCTTAGCGGCTGTCTCCAGAATAAGGCTTTGTTAAAATATGCGAATGTTTTCTTTATTTGGGTGCCCTTTATCCGCTGCACAGAGAGCTTTGCCCTGATTGCTGCTGTATATAATGAGCCAATAGTTCGGATTTATGAATAAAAGTTGTAAATAAAATATCAGCGTGTTATGATAATTTGAGAGATATCCATGAAATAGGATTCGATACAGACGGGCTTATGCAATGAGGAGAAAAACATGGCAGATAGTGGAAGGATTGAAAAAAAGAAAGAACGGCAGACAAATCAGGCAGATATGGGACAGAAACGCAGATCACACCGTATGAATATCACGGCA
>OJRV01002466.1_pt1 | contig 17763 bp, 9 predicted proteins | sample 1599241 | NCBI WGS metagenome assembly OJRV01 (sample SAMN04168656, study PRJEB22393) | human gut metagenome | biome: human gut microbiome; feature: stool | host: Homo sapiens | collected 2014-03-17 | reverse complement strand
CCATGTTCAGAACCACAAACGGTAGCCCCATCGCAAAGTACAAACTCGGAACCCACCGAAGGGGTGAACGCGAAGAAAGATTCATTTCTGTAGGATCAATGTATTACTCCACAATTATCTCATCGGTGAAAATCCATCCGCCAGGATGTCCGTTATGAAAGGCTTTCAGCCGAATATAACGTCCTTGGGATTCACCCGTCCAGCCAAACGTCCGGTAACAGTCCTGTCTGAAATCGAACGGCACGTCGTTCTCAACGGTCGCAAGCATCGTATACGCCTTATTATCGTTCGAAACAGAAATTTCAACCGCCCGAGGCATCCAAATATCAGCATAGAATCCCTGCATAAAGTCTGCGGCAATATGTTTCACTGAACAGCATTCCCCCAAATCAACCACCAGATCAATGTCTGTATCGAGCCAGCCTTGCCAGCGGCCGTCGCCGTAATTCCAGTCTCCGCGCAGCCCGTCGGTCAGCGAGCCATCGCCCACAGCCGCGTATTTCGGGCTGTAAGGCGTATGGTAAACAACCGGTTTGCCTGTCGAGAGGCACAGAACAGGTTCGATTGATTCGGGACGGTCCCCTACGGCATTCTTCTGATCGAAAGGATGATATCCCCTCTCTTGCATCCACGCCACGGCATCGAGTACGCGGGCATGAAAATCATCGTAATCCTTGCGTTCCGGAAGGCTCCACCCCACTTCGGCAATAGCCATCAAGCGCGGCCATATCATATGCTCGGCATGTTCCCCGGTCGGCACATGCTCGCACCACAAATTACCCTGCACACCAAGGATCATCGGCACTACATCGACGCCGAGCGAATCGGGAGCCGGATCCAGGGAATAAGCCTTTTCAAGCGTGACGAAAGCCGCAGCAGCAGCCGGTTCACGCGTAGGATCATCTTGGCAATAATCAAGGTAACAATAACTATTGGGAGTCATCACGGCCTGATGTCCCGCACGGGCGGCTGCAATACCGCCCTCGGAACCTCGCCACGACATCACCGTAGCGTCCGGAGCCAATCCGCCTTGCAGAATCTCGTCCCAGCCCAGCAAACGGCGTCCCTTACCGTTAAGAAACACCTCAACACGATGCACCAGATAGCTCTGCAATCCGTCAACATCTTCCAGTCCTTCCTGCCTCATCCGAGTCCGACAGCGCGGACATGTCGCCCAACTCGCCTTGTCCGCTTCATCACCTCCAATATGGATATATTCCGAGGGAAAAAGTTCAATGACTTCCGAAAGCACATTCTTCAGAAATTCGAAGGTTTCTTCATTGCCAATACACAAGTCCTTATTGACATAAGGCTTGCCGCTGCAGGCAAGTTGCGGATAGGTTGCCAGCACCTCCTCGCTATGCCCGGGCATCTCAATCTCGGGAATCACGGTGATATGCAGGGCGCGAGCGTATTCAACCACCTCGCGGATCTCCTCCTGCATATAATAACCGCCTTCGGCCGCAGGATCATCCCGATGACAGTAACGCCGGTCGCCGTAATACCACTCCGTATAACAGGAATAGGGCCTCCAAGCCGCAAAATCCGTCAACTCGGGATATTTCTTGATCTCGATACGCCAGCCAGCGCCGTCGGTCAGATGCCAATGAAACCGGTTGAGCTTGTAGCGGGCCAGCAGATCGAGTTGCCGTTTGACAAACTCCTTATCCCGGAAATGACGCGATACGTCAAGCATGAAGCCCCGGTAAGCGAAACGCGGAGCATCTTCGATCGTAACGGCGGGAATACGTTGCCCCGTATGCTCTGCCAACTGCGCCAGCGACTGCAAACCGTAAAACAAACCGGCTGCATCAGGAGCCGTAATCGTCATGCTGTCGCGGACGACATCAAGCCGATAACTCTCGGGGGCACCTTTATCTGCAATCCGCAACCGCAGAGCCGGAATATCGCCTTCGAGGGCTTCGACAAAAGGAACGGGGAAAAACCGGCCTGCAACCGAACGCTCCATCCACGCTGCAAGATCGGCTTTTTCCTGCCCCTCAAGATCAGTGACATAAGTCAACGTCCGAGGCATACGGAATGTCCCTTCACCCCAATTCACATGCTGCGGAACGGGAATGATTCCCGTAGAAAAGGTCTCCGACGGCCGGCTGCATGCCCCGGCAAACAACACTGCGGCAAGAAACAGATATCGTAATTTCATAGTTTATTTTTTAATTAAAAAGCGGACGGCTTGCAGGCCGCCCGCTTCGATACATAGCACTGCATTTTTCCGTACAACGAGGTCCGTTGCTTAAAATAGGGATTCAAAAAACAGGACCATTTCGAAAAAATGTATGTCGCTTACCAATTGGTGTCAATAAAATCCGGATTTCTTCCTTCCCCGTAGGCATCATATCCGTGGCCCGTCTGATCGACAATCCGATTATAGAAAATGCGATTAAGAATCGGGTCTCTACGAGGCTCTTCAAGCACTTCGCATTCGTTCATCTTCCAATAGGCCAGCAAGCCGGGCGACTGCGGATCGACAACCACCAAATCCTTGTTGTTGGCGATTTCATTCGACGAGAGCGCCCGCGACCAGACACGTGCCTCGGCCAAATAACCGTTAAGCGGACGGTTATTGTTATAAACCGAAGCTGCACCCAAACTGAAGCCAATTCCAGTACGGCCCAATTTATGGTATCCAGCAAGGTTGACAGTTTCGCCCTTGTGCGTCTGCTCAGCAACAAACTTTCCGTCAATATAAACACGTAATGTAGAGCGCGACCACACGGCGGCCACGTGATACCACAGGTTCGGAGCACAAGGAGAATTGATAGCTGCCGGCTGATAATCACCCTTGCAGACCTGGAGCACGTCATAGCCGATCTTCACGTCGCCGAAACGCATACAAACATCACCCTCAAATCCCATAATCGACGAAATGTAGGGATCGCTCTTCGTGAATGAGTTGACCATAACACGGCACTCAAGCGTCACCTCCTGCATCGTTTCGAGATTCAATCCTTCAAATGAGGGATGCTCGGGGAAAGTCGGAACAAAGCACTTGTTGCCTGACCCAATATAGACCGCTTTACTCCTAACCGGTGCCCGGAATACAAGAAAAAGCTTACTCGACGATTCCAAGATCGACATGCCTCCGTCCGTAGAGGCGATCTTGACCGGCAGACAATAGAATGTTCCCGGTTTCAGTTCCTCGTTCACGACAACTTCGACACTTTCCGAAACATTTTTACCGGCAGCAATCACCACTTCTTTTTTCGCAAACGTAAAGTCTTCGAGTGCAACGGCAGTCCGTCCGTATCTGTCATTATAATCCGCAACCAGTTCCGGACATGCTTCAAACGACACATGCGTATCACGGTCGACAATCTGTGCCGCCGAAACTGTAAATTCGGCTTTTTCTCCAGCTTGGGAGATCGTAATGGTTTTAACCTCTTGCCGCTGTGCCTCGGTGATATAAATCGACGGTATGTATTCGGAAGCCTCCTGACACCCTGCAAGAGCAGCCATACCTGCGACAAAAACAATAAAATATTTCAGGTTCATAGTTTTTTCGTATTTAACAATTAATTCGAAGCAATGGCATTGAACTCATTGCACCCTACATAACTATTAGATGCACTCTCTTTATCGCAACGATAGGTCATTCGGACAAAACGGCAAGAAACAGGCTTATAGAATTTCACATACTGCCAATCATCACCGCTCAAAGCCAAAGAGACGAAAGAATCCCCCGATTGCGAAACCCAATGCTGACCGTCTTCGCTCGTCTTCACGTCATAAAGCCGTAATACCTTATAATAGCCTAAACCATACATGGGACGGATGCGGAAACCTGCAAGCGTATGAACATTCACCATATCGACAGTCGCCGTCACGGAGCCGTTTGTAATATACCAGCCTGATTGATTCATCGCTATTGCTCCGTCGAACATTTGCGAAGAGACGAGCCCTTCTGCACCCGGAGCATCATAAGTCCATCCGCTCATATCCGCAATCACCGTACCGGGAACCCGCGTAGCATTTTCCTCAATATTCCCTTCCATCTTTTTGAATACCACGAATTTAACAACATCCTTATCTCCAATGGTATTGAAATCCGCATTCCCGCCAAGATCGACTTTCAAAACCACCATCGATCCGTCCGACGTCAGTTTTTCATAATCAACAGCCTTAATCTCAACAGGGGTGGTCGCCTGACTATTTTTCGGAAGCAACAACTCGTCTGGAAGCGTTACATCATTCGCAGACATCGGGGTGTATTTCGTGCCGTGCTGTTTGTTATAACTATCAACTAAGGCAGGATCAGCCACAATGGAAAATTTGCTATCGACAGGCACTCCGATGGAGGCCTGCAATTGCAACGTATAACCTTTCTTCTCAATGACCATACCGTCTTCTCCTTGCATCACAGAGATTTCAGTCACCTGCTCCATTCCAGGAAGCGACAGAACACAAACCTGCTGCTTCGTCTTCAACTTAAGGTAACAAACCTCTTTGTCGGTATTGGCAGAAAAACCTGAATGCTTTGAGAAATCAACACGCACTGGAACCAAATATTCCTCATCACCCAACGCCGTCATATCTGTAATGCCTACTATAACTGGAGTCTCCGAATCCTGTGCCCCAGCCACGAAATGAAGCGGTCCGGAAAAAGAGACAAGTGCGGGATCCAGCGTTTTATATTCCGTATAATAATAATTATTATAAGCAGTCACCAGACTGTTGTCCACAACCAGCGGAATATCTGCATCGGCTGTTGGTACGCCCGTCAACGATGCCGTCAATGAGAACTGAACCCCTTCGCTCATGCCCGAAGGAAAGACCGGAATCTCGAAAGCGTACTCGCCTGCCTCGTTCAACGTAACCAAATTTTTCGAATAGTCCCCATGCGGGGCAGGATTTGCATACTGAATCGCCTGACGCATATATTTATAAGGCATATCCGAATGGCCATATTCATACTCCATGTGATAAGCGCCAAAGCCGCACGAAGTACCATTTACCGCAAAATCGGCCATGCCTTGCAACGACATCATCTGTTTGCCGGACAAGGTAGTATGAAGTATCCCGCCGCTTTTCCACATAGATTCGAAATTTTCAGTAAAAATAAGCTGATCGGCTTTCCAGCCCACCCGTTCTGCACTTGCCGTACGGCTTGTCAATGATGTATAGCCCATGGTCGCAGACGAGCATCCATAAGCCTGCGAAACACCATAATTACAAAGCTCTGCAATACCCTGATCAAGAGCATCAATGTTACCATCGATCAGAAACAAACGCCCTGTCCCCGATTTAGGACCGATATACTGGCTCAACTCTTCGCAGAACTTCTTGAACAGTCCGGGCGTGGTATTCAGTGGTCCCAAATGGTCTGCAGCAGTCTCGAAATCAATATCAATACCGTCATATTGATATTTATCAATCGAATCCTTACCCCATGCTCTGGCATAATCTTTAAGAGACTCATCGGTGATCTGACCGTCAACCTTGAACTCTTCGGGAACATCTTTTGCTGAAATACAAAAAACAACCTTCGTTCCCAATACCTGCTGCACGAAAGCTTTGTCTTCGATCTGCTCCCGACTCAGACTGTGCCACTGACTCCATATCGAAATAATATCCATCGAGTCGGGGGCACTGCGCAGGCGACTTTGTTCAGAAGGATTGATAGCTGTCCAAGAACCAAACCAGCCGAAAGCGAGTTTGTGATCCGTTTTCTTGTAAGCACGCAAACGGGCATAATAAACATCGTCACGTACGATGGGCGACTGTAATTCCGGACGTTGGATTTGAACCGGCTCAGGAGTGGTCTGCTTCTCACAGGAAATGAACGCAATTCCACAAACGAGCGGCAACAGAAAATGTTTTATACTATTTTTCATAATGAAATTCATTTGTGATTTCTATTCGACTTTTATCGGGCATCCCACCAAAGTCGGGTACCTCCACTGTCGGGTCCTCCCAACAAGCGCGTCGCAGCATTCACGGCTCCGGCGTTGTTCGCATACTCGCTCTTGGGGAAAATCACCCGTCGAATCTGCTTATTTTTGTCAATCGACGGATCGTTGCTATTTTCGTTAATCGGGAAAAGTTTCGGGAAACCCGTGCGACGGAACTCGGCCCATGCCTCCATCCCATTAGGGTAGAGGGCGATCCACTTTTGAGTAATGATTCGCTCCAACTCATTTCCATCTTCGGCCCACTTCACAGAAACGGTTCCTAATGCATTCTTTGAATACTTGGTCGGATTTTCCGACATATCTATGAATCGGGCAGGGGTCTTCATACTCTGCGCATAATCGGCAGCATCAGATGCGGACAATCCGTTCTCGAGAAACGACAGACGAATGCCCTCTTCATAATCGGATTTGGCCCCGCTCTTATCGCCTTTCAGCAGTTTGAATTCCGCTTTCAGGAAAGCCACCTCCGAAGCAAGCAGCCAACGCATCGGAGTCTCACCGAAAATGTTTGGAGCGGACATCTTGGTATAAAATTTCTGTTCGGTCGACCCCAAACCGTTAACCACACCATGAAAACCTCCTCCGGTAATGGTCGCAGGTTGGAACATCTTCTCGCGGCGCGGATCTTCATAACCATTCAGATACGAATCCATCGAAGCTCCCATACGGGCATCGTTGTAGGAGTTCCAAATCATTTCCAACGGATTGGTGACCGTAATCTGGCGATAAGTCTGCAACAAGGCATTCTCATCCGTCGAGGTGATGACCCCGCCCTCAATGGCTTCCTGCGCATATTGAAGGGCCAGGTCCGGCTCGACATAGCGGATACGCATCGCCAGACGCAGTTTGAGCGAACGGGCAAATTTCAGCCATTTGGCAAAATCCCCGCCATAAACGGCATCAACCTTCACCAACGCTTTGCTGTCGGGCGTTGTAGCAAGAAAATCTTCCAAAACGGAAATCGAATTATTGAGCGTCTGGAAAAAATGGTCGTAAAGTACATCTTGAGCATCATAAGGCGAACGCGCCTCCCCGAAATGGAGCACAGGCAGGGGACCATACATATCGCTGGCCCGGTGAAGAGTCACAACCTTCAGAATATCTCCGACAGCCATCACCTCGCCGGCAACCAATCCCTGATCGTAGGCCGCTTTGAGTTGAAGCCATGCAGGCATCACTTGCGTAAATGCAACCGAAAAGACAGTACTACGCCAATTATTCGTCAAATTATAAACGAGTGGATTGATACCACCCTCCCAATGATTGGCACATGCCATGTAACCGGCATAATGGTCTGCCAACAAGTTCCAACCTGTCTGATAATTATTCACAGGAACCGTCGTTTCACCCGTAGTGGGATACATTGCATCCAGCTCCATGGAGGTGATCAATGTAGTCGGGTCGATTTGCTGTGCGGAATTCGGGTCGGTATTGAAATGCTCGAAATCGCCCGTACAAGATACCATTGTCAACAGCGAAGCCGTAACGAAAGCCAAACCAATTTTGGTTCTATATAAAGTATTTTTCATGATGATTCTATCGTTTTAGAATTGAAGTCTCACGCTGAAACCGATTGTACGGACACTTGGCTGCATGAAAAAGTCGATTCCCTGATAATAAGTGCTTGTCGAAGCGGTCTGTTCGGGATCGAACGGAGCTTTGTTATAAAGCATCCAAAGGTTGCGGCCCACAAGCGACACCGTCGCCTGCATCTTGTTACGGAACCATTTCGAAGGCAGGTCATAACCCAATGAAAGCTCCCGCAGACGCACATTATCCATATCGTAGACATAGCGAGCCAGCATGCCCATACCGTCGCCTGTATTATTAAAGAACTCCTGAGCTCCGGAACCAGGAAGCATCTGATGTTCCGAAAGCTGAATCCCGTTTTCACGAGCATCAACCGAAGCTTCTGAAACCCCGAAGCGGTCCATCAAAGCTTGTGTCACCGACACACCGCGACCGCCGATGCGCGCATCGAACAATGCACCGAGTGAAATACCTTTCCAGGAGAACTGGTTATTCCATCCCAAACGGGCACGCGCATCCGTATTTCCTGCATAAATCCAGGTGTCGGGATCGGTCGTCACCGTATTCGAGTTCGGATCGACATAAATGTTGCCTTTGTCATCGGTTTTAAGACCTGTCACATAGAAATCTCCGATAGAGCCGCCCTTTTTCAACTTAACCCGATAACCTCCGAAATCCATATTCATTTCCGGAAGATTCACTTCAGCTCCCGTTACGGGATCAATCGTTCCTTCGGGAACCAGTTCGCGAATCGTATTGCGGTTCATCGAAAAAGTGAAACTCGTCGACCATGAGAAATTCTTCCACGTGTTCTTATAGCCGGCAACAGCCTCAATACCCCAGTTATTGACTTTACCGGCATTCAAATAGGCCTTCTTGTAACCGGTCGAGGGAGGGGCGTCATAGCAGAACAACTGGTTATAAGTCGCCGTATTATAGTAAGTAAAATCAGCCCAGATCTTGTTGTCGAGAAACTTTGCATTCATACCTACTTCGAAAGATTTGGTACGCTCCGGACGCAAATGCGTAGCAGGAGCGATCGTTTCGGTTGTCACAACCCCTCCCTTGATCGAATAATTCCGTCCCGTAATGTAACGCTGCGGCGGGTTGCCGACCTCGGCGTACGAGGTCCGAATTTTAAGGAACGAAATGCCTGTTTTCGAAAGATCTGCCATCGACGAGATCACGGCAGAAAGGCCTACTGAAGGATAAAAGATATTCAATTCATCCGTAAAAGCCAACTGCGAAGCCCATTCGTTACGAGCCGTCACATCCAGATAAAGCATCCCTTTCCAACCCAGTTGTAACGTGGCATAAACGGCCTGACTCTGATCATGGTAATTCTCTTGACCGGGTAGTGTGTTCAGGTCGCTCGATACGATATTGTTATAAGTGAATTTATTCGGAATACCGGCCAAATGTCCCTCATAACCGACCAGTGAATGTTTGTCATCCGTAAGACTGGCTCCCAAGTTAAATTGCAGGGAAAGCGCTCTGTCGAAAAAACTCTTGTCGATGGACAAAAGGGCATCAGCATAGAGGTTATTATGACTCATTGTATGGTTCAAGTAGTTACCATATTCCGATGCAAAAAGAGTATTCGAAGAGGCATAGATTTTACGCGTATAATTCATCCGCGTGTTGTCCGTACGCACCCGACCGGACAGAGTCAACCAATCGGTAACATTCCATTTGAGCGTAGCATTGAATGTATAACGCTGCATATTATTCTCGAACAGCTCTCGATTGGTAACCCAATAAGGATTTTCCACGCCATTAATGAATTCCAAACCCCAAAATTGTTCGCTGTAACCCAAACCAGCATTATAACGCTCGTAAAGTTGATACTTACGGATATCATCTCCTCGCGGAAACAGATAGACGCCGATCAGCGGATTGTGATAGATACCCTGCACCAATGCATTCCGCGAATACTGCTTCATATAAGTAGCACCCAAATCGAGCGTCAGCTTTTCAGGCAGAAGCACGGCGGAATTCCGCAAGGAAAAATTATAACGGTTGTAGACATTGTTGGGAATAATGCCCCGCGTGTTTACAGAAGCGGCCGAAAAATAAGTCTGATTACGCTCGGTACCAGCGGTGATGCCAATCGAGTTCGTTTCATCAAACCCGGTCTGGAAAAAATCTTCGGGGTCATAACGATGGGGGGGGGAAACCAACTTCTCACCCCAACTCATTGAAGGTGCGTCTGAACTCGTACCATAGGTATTCTGAAACTCAGGCATTACGAGAGGCGATGAAAAGGTTGTATTGTTGGCATAGTTAACACGCACACGTCCTTCTTGTCCCTTTTTAGTAGTAATAAGGATCACACCGTTGGCTCCCTGTGAACCATAGAGAGCGGCTGCCGTAGCTCCCGTCAATACAGACATCGACTCGATGTCCTCTGGGTTGATGTTGGCGATACCTTCGTAATCGCCACCATCGGGCGTTTCATAAATGCCTTCCGTCTGTTTAGAACGCAGGCTCGGAAGCGGAATGCCGTCAACTACATAAAGTGCATTGTTATCCCCGTTGATCGACTTCACGCCACGCATAACCACACGCGTCGAACCTCCGGCTCCCGAAGCGCTGGCATTGATCTGCAAGCCTGCGATCTTTCCGGAAAGCGAATTGACGAAATTGGCATCCTTAACCGTATTGACAATAGAGCCAGAAACCTCCTGAACATTATAGGTCAATGCTTTTTCCTGTTTCTTGATACCGAGCGCCGTCACCACGACAGCATCTACACCAAGCGACTGTTCCTGCAAAACGATATCAATTCGCTCCCGGGTGCCGACAAGCAGTTCAATCGGCTCATATCCCAGATAATTAACCGTTATCATAGTATTTGCATTCACTTCTGGAATACGCAACGTATAAACTCCGTCGACACCTGAACTCGTGCCAACAGTCGTTCCTTTGACAAGTATTGCCGCACCTATCACAGCATCACCTTTATTGTCCGTTACTTTTCCCGACACGACTTTCGGACCATCCGTTTGTTGGCTCCTGACAGTAAGAATAATATTGGAACCTTGAATTTCATAAACCACATCTGTTCCCTTCACCATCTGATCAAGAGCCTCAGCAACAGGACGCTTATTAACATGCACATTGACCAAACGCCCCGAGTCCATATTTTTATCATAAATAAACAAATACTTGGTCTGATTTTCGATTTCGTCCATTACCTGCACCATCTTCACCTGTTGCAAATCAATGGTTACGAGCGCTGTCTGTGCCTGAGCAGCCGAGGCCGTAAGACAAAAGAAAGTTACGAACAGCGAGATTATCAGACGTTTTGATTGCCTGATAGTTTTTTTCTTCATATCTTTGTAAATTAAAGAGGGATAATGAGCCGGAAATATCCGGAATTAATTCAAATAACGACGTTACCCTCCAGTGCCCGAAACTGTGACAGCAGTTCGGGCATCTTTTTATAAAAAGATAACGCGCAAAATAGGATGCGGAATTACATCATAGGCAGGTGGGTTTAAGGTTCATAAAAGGTTAGCTAATAAATGGTTATTTCGTTGGTTTCGTGGTTGTACATGTAATTGAATTTGCAATTGCGCTGCAATATGCCGAGAGCATGCTCGATACCGTCGGAAATGCGAAGTTTACCCATTGCCTCCAATGTTGGTATTGGAGCAACATTGAGGTTGATACGCACGCCGTAACAATGCTCCATACGATGTATCACCTCTTTGAAATCAAGCCCACTGATAGAGATCAGCCCTTTGACCCATAGATATTCGTTAGGGTCATCTGCTCTATGAAGGGTCAATTTTCCATTTTCGAATACGGCCTTTTCATCAGGTTTGAGCACAACTTGCTGTCGAGAATCCTCCAATGATGTTAGGCGAACACTGCCACGCAGCAAAGTGGTCGAAAAACCAGAGTGCTGCACATCGGCATTCACGTTGAAGCGAGTTCCGAGCACTTCAACCCGGCACGCAAAAGTTTCTACGACAAACGGCTTGCTGGCATCGTGGCTGACATCGAAAAATGCTTCACCGGCCAACCGAACCCGGCGAGTATCCCCGGCAAAAAGAGACGGATATTCAAGTTCTGCACCCGAATTGAGCCACACTTCAGTGCCATCCTGCAATTTCAGATTGACACGTTGCCCTTCAGGGGCAGAGATACGAGTTGTAAGCGCTTCCCAGGAATGCTCGTGATAGGAAACATATCCCCAACCGATCCCCACTGCCAAAGCAAGCATTGCGGCAATTTGAGCTGCATATCCGATTATTCGCCGCAAGCCAATCGACTGACGGAAAGCAACCTGTTTCTGCGGAGCAAACAACAACAAGGCATTATACATTTGTCGTTCTCGATCAAATGTTCGGCGGTGTTCTTCGTCGGCATCAAGCCAATCCATCAAGCATTGCTGCTCATCAGGAGTAGTTTCTCCTCGAAAAAAACGATATAAGGTTTCTTTTTCCATCTTACATGCAGCCTTTTCAGGCGCTTACATAAATAAAACACTTCTGCGAGACTGTTTCCCGCAAAAAATATAATTTTTTTTGTAAAAAACGAAAAATCAACGAATGAAACGACTTAGAACCAAGGATACAAGTATCACAGGCAGATAATCCTTCAATCTTCTACGCAATTTATCCAATGCACGGGCAAGTTCAGTTTCAACTCGTCGTTCAGAAATGGCATACTCGACAGCAATATCCCGATAAGACTTACCCTTAAGGCGTTGATCTATAAAAATATAACGGGTCAATTCCGGTAGTTCTTCCAAACTTTGCCGAACGAGAGCCTCAACCTCTCCAGCAAAAAGATGGACGGGATCACAAAGCTCCAACGACCGGATATTCTCCTGCACAATACGACTTTGAGATTCTCTGATCTCGTTATGACTCCGCAATCGAACTTGTAACGCACGCAGATGATTGAGACATTTATGTCGAATAGTCGCAAGAATATAAGCCGCAGGATTTTCGTCTTTCGATCCAACTCGATCTCTGTGTTCCCACCAATAGACGAATGAATCGGTTACAATATCTTCCGCTACACTGCGATCTTGTATATAACTTATGGCAAACCTTTCGAAACGAACTTTATAGCAATTATAAAGTTCCTCGAAGGAAACATCAGCTTTTCGCATCATATGTTACCCTATTTACTCAGATTCACGCCCAAACTTTATAAAACAAAGATAACATTTTCTGTCTTATTATAAAATATTATCTGCTTTGCACCATTTTTACCAACATATTAAATAGATGCGTTGTTTGAATTAAAAGCAAATTTACACGTATTTTATAGTACACTGACGCAATCATTTCTGTTTGTTAATCGAGGTACAACATCCACTGTCCATATTTGTCGAACAGCTCTAACATCTTCTGCCCAAAGAGTACTTCCGCTTTATCCTTATCCACTTTCTCCTTGTTATAATACAACGCTCCACAGGGCGAGGGGCCCGACCTTATATTCGCAACCATTCCTTAGCCTGTTTTGCGGGGTTGAGAATTTCAATGCTTAGGACTTTCAATTCGCGTGTCTGTTGTTCCAACATGGCAATCTGATGCGGGATCGCAATGTTGGAAAAGTGCGCATTGACGACCTTTACAATCTGGTTATAGTTATTGGCCAGTTTCTGAAATTGAAAATAAAACTCGTTGTGTCGAGCGATGAACTGCACTTTCGAAGGGGCGCGTCTGACGATGATGAACTCCTCGGCGAAGATACATTTTACGATAAATCGGCTTCCATAGCCGGATCAGTTCCGGGGTGTAATATTACAACCGTCCGGCACGAAAAAAACCGCCGAACGGACTGGAGCGGACATAAAACCCGAATGCATCACAAATAAAATCTTTCACTATCAAAAGATGAAACGCGAGATTCAAAACCCTCTTTCCTACATTCCTTTTACAAGTCATTCATGGAATCGATATGGCAGGCAGGAACGCCTCCCATCTCCTCTGCATAAAAGAAGTCGTTCACGAATGAATACAGTCGTGAATCACCAAAATCACAAATTCATGAACACAAGAATTCTTTAATTTATCGCTTATAAAAAACTCTTAATTATGCACTGCCTTATGTCGTCAGAAGAATGGCATCGGAAAATTCCCTTCACAGGTTATTTGCTGGCTATCAGCATAAGTGTTCCGGTCGTGGATTTGAAGAGCGTTCGCAGGGTAGCGTCCGGGGCGCAGAATATCGTCTTTCTCGCCGGCTGGGAATTGCTTGAATATTAGGTTGCTGCGCGACCTTGAAAACACGGTCGAATTTCTCCGCTCAATGCCGTCATATCTTGTCCGATCTTGTCGTTGGTGATTTGGGCGTAAATTTGGGTCGTGGTGATATGTTTATGTCCCAGCATCTTCGATACGGTTTCCAACGGTACGCCCTGCGTGAGCGTGACCGTCGTGGCAAATGTATGCCGGGCCACATGGATCGTCGGATTGAACGGCAACCGGCATGCCTGGTAACATGCCGTAACGACATATTCAACGTATTATAGGTGCCTTTGAGCGGGAAGGCCCTGTCTCCCGAGAGGTGCATGTCCTTATAACAGTCGTAAATCATTTCAGCAACGGGGAGAAGTTTGACACGGAACTGTGTACCCGTCTTCTGACGCTTGTCGATGATCCAACGATCCCCGTTGTCGTCTGTATGAATATCTGTATGGGTCAGTTTCGAAACGTTCGCATAGCTTAAACCTGTAAATGCGCAGAAGACGAAGACATTCGGTTGATGCGTTGGGCTTCGAGGCTTTTGCCGGCTGCTTTATTTGCCTTGGTATCCCAAAAAGAAGAACGAACGGTGAGTTTGCAGCTGAACTGCGACATCGTACCGTTGATCGTAATACGGCCATGACGGGAATCTGGCCCGATTTCTCCGACTGCCTTTTTACGTAGAAAAGGACTTTGAACGTGCTGCGTTGCATAATAACTTGAACTTGTTGGATGGGTTAAACGTTTAGTCAAGTTATTTGGCATGCGAGAATTCGGCACAACAAGCTGAAAAACAAGCGCTTTAATGCGAAATAAGGCATTTCGGGCAGGTAACGGATAAGTAATACAACTCACCGTTAAACCTGCCCGATTCTGCCTTTGAGTGTTTCGGAACCTACGGAAATCAATACATTAAATACCTGTAAACAAAACATTTACACTTTTATGCATTGTACTGCTCCTATAAAAAGCCGCACCCTTTCGGGAGCGGCTTTTTTCGATATGTACACGAAGGGCAACTGCCCGGCGACACGTCGTCGCCATAGCCCCCTCGTCTTCGGCTACTGCGCCTGCTGGAGCGACTCCAGATCGGCCTTCGAACCGACTACGAGGTCGTCGTAGTCGCGCAGGCCCGTACCGCCGGGGATCAGGTGACCGCAGATCACGTTCTCCTTGAGGTTCTCCAGCGGATCGACCTTGGCCTGGATGGCCGCCTCGTTCAGCACCTTGGTCGTCTCCTGGAACGAAGCCGCCGAGATGAAGCTCGAAGTCTGGAGTGCGGCGCGGGTGATACCCTGCAACACCTGGGTCGAAGTCGCGGGCACGATGTCGCGCACCTGCACCGGCTGCTGGTCGCGGCGCTTGAGGCTCGAATTCTCGTCGCGCAGCTTACGCAGCGAAACGATCTGCCCGGGCTGCAACGATGTCGAATCGCCCGCGTCGGTGACGACCACCTTGTCGTACAACTCGTCGTTCACATCCATGAACTCCCACTTGTCGACAACCTGATCCTCGAAGAAACGGGTGTCTCCCGGGTCCTCGATCTTCACCTTGTTCATCATCTGGCGGACGATGACCTCGAAGTGCTTGTCGTTGATCTTCACACCCTGCATGCGGTACACCTCCTGCACCTCGTTGACGATGTACTCCTGCACCTTCGTCGGGCCGAGGATATTGAGGATGTCGCTCGGGGTGATCGCACCGTCCGACAGCGGGCTGCCGGCCTTCACGTAGTCGTTCTCCTGCACGATGATCTGACGCGACAGGGGAACCAGATAGCGTTTCACGTCGCCCTGCTTCGAGGTGATGATGATCTCGCGGTTACCGCGCTTGATCTTGCCGAACGCCACCTCGCCGTCGATCTCCGATACGATGGCGGGGTTCGACGGGTTGCGGGCCTCGAACAGCTCCGTAACACGCGGCAGACCGCCGGTGATGTCGCCGCCCGACTTGCCGACGGCGCGCGGAATCTTGATCAGGATGTCGCCGGCCTTGATGCGGGCGTTGTCCTTCACGACCACGTGGGCGCCCACGGGCAGGTTGTACTGCTTGACCTCCAGACCTTCGCGGTCGACGATCTTGATGACGGGGTTCTTGGTCTTGTCCTTCGACTCGATCACGACCTTCTCCGAAAGGCCCGTCTGCTCGTCGCGCTCGTCGCGGTAGGTGATACCCTCGATAACGCTCTCGTAGGAGGCCTTACCCTCGTACTCCGAAATGATAACGGCGTTGTAGGGGTCCCACTCGCAGATCAGGTCGCCCTTCTTGACCTCGGAGCCGTCCGCCATGAAGAGCGTCGCGCCGTAGGGCAGGTTGTGCGTATAGAGGACGATGTCGGTCTTGGGGTCGACGATGCGGAACTCCGACTGACGCGAAATCACGATGTCGATCGCCTCGCCGGCTGCATTCTTGCCCTTGACGGTGCGCAGCTCGTCGATCTCCAGACGGCCTTCGTATTTCGAAACGACGTTGGTCTCGACAGCCGTGCCGCCGGCCACACCGCCGACGTGGAACGTACGCAGGGTCAGCTGCGTACCCGGCTCGCCGATGGACTGCGCGGCGATGACGCCGACGACCTCGCCCTTCTGAACCATGCGGGCCGTGGCCAGGTTGCGGCCGTAGCACTTCGCGCAGACGCCGTGACGCGCCTCGCAGGTGAGCACCGAACGGATCTCGACCGACTCCAGCGGCGACTTCTCGATCGCCTCGGCGATGTCCTCGGTGATCTCCTGACCCGCCTTGCAGATCACCTCGCCCGTGAGCGGGTGGATCACGTCGTTGAGCGCCGTGCGGCCCAGAATGCGGTCGTAGAGCGTCTGCACCACGTCGTCGTTGCGCTTGATGGCCGTAGCCGTCAGACCGCGCAGCGTGCCGCAATCCTCCTCGTTGATGATGACGTCCTGCGCCACGTCGACCAGACGGCGCGTCAGATAACCGGCGTCGGCCGTTTTCAACGCCGTATCGGCCAGACCCTTACGGGCACCGTGCGTCGAGACGAAGTATTCGAGCACCGACAGACCCTCCTTGAAGTTCGAGAGGATCGGGTTCTCGATGACCTGCTGACCGCCTTCGACACCCGATTTCTGCGGCTTGGCCATCAGACCGCGCATACCCGACAGCTGGCGGATCTGCTCCTTCGAACCACGGGCGCCGGAGTCGAGCATCATGTAGACAGGGTTGAAACCGTCCTGATCCTTCACCAGCGTGTCGATCACCACCTTCGTGAGTTTGGTGTTGATGTTCGTCCAGACGTCGATGATCTGGTTGTAACGCTCGTTGTTGGTGATCAGACCCATGTTGTAGTCCTCCATGATCGAGTCCGAACGGTCGTAACCCTCCTGCACGAGCTTCTCCTTCTCCTCGGGGATAATCACCGCGTCGAGATTGAACGACAGACCGCCCTGGAAAGCCATGCGGTAACCCATGTTCTTGATGTCGTCGAGGAACGCGGCCACCTTGTCGGCGCCGGCCTTCTTCATCACCACGGCGATGATGTCGCGCAGCGACTTCTTCGTAAGCACCGTATTGATGTAGCCCACCTCCTCGGGAACGACCTGGTTGAAGAGGATGCGGCCGATGGTCGTATCTTTCAGGACGCTCACCCGCTGACCGTTCTCGTCGATGTCGTTCACCATGCACTTCACCTCGGCGTGCAGGTCGGCGCGTTTTTCATTGTAGGCGATGATCGCCTCCTCAGGGCCGTAGAAGACCAGCCCCTCGCCCTTGACGCCCTTGCGCGGCTTGGTGATGTAGTAGAGTCCCAGAACCATGTCCTGCGACGGGACGGTGATCGGCGCACCGTTGGCGGGGTTCAACACGTTGTGCGAACCCAGCATCAGCAGCTGCGCTTCCAGAATGGCGGCGTTGCCCAGCGGCAGGTGGACGGCCATCTGGTCGCCGTCGAAGTCGGCGTTGAAGGCCGTACAGGCCAGCGGATGCAACTGCATGGCCTTGCCCTCGATGAGCTTGGGCTGGAAGGCCTGGATACCCAGACGGTGCAGCGTCGGGGCACGGTTCATCAGCACCGGATGCCCCTTGATGACGTTTTCCAGAATACCCCAGATGACGGGATCCTTGCGGTCGATGATCTTCTT
>OJRV01002436.1_pt1 | contig 17934 bp, 19 predicted proteins | sample 1599241 | NCBI WGS metagenome assembly OJRV01 (sample SAMN04168656, study PRJEB22393) | human gut metagenome | biome: human gut microbiome; feature: stool | host: Homo sapiens | collected 2014-03-17 | reverse complement strand
ACGGCATACGAGATCTAGTACGGTCTCGTGGGCTCGGAGATGTGTATAGAGACAGACGACATTGGGGTTGTAGCTGTTCGCCACGATCTTCTCCACCGGTACGGCGCGGACGTTATAGACAGGGCTCCGGAAGTTCTTCTCGGTCGGATGTTCGTAATAGCGATTCATATTTTTCCATGATTTTCCTGCGGCGCTGCGTTTCGCTTTTGTTGGGCGAAAAACCCATGTATTTGCAGGCGTGGTCGTTTTTCAGGATGCAGATGCAGATGCGTTTGAACGTGGGCAGCTGGCTGAATTCCGGCAGGTCCGTGTCGTCGAGATACTCCATGCGCACCGGACGCTTGTCGGTGCGGTAGGCGCTTTTGTCGCCTACTTCGATGCGGATGCCGGCCTTTTGCAGTTTGGCGATGGTTTCCTCGGAGAGACATCCGCCCTTTTCGCGCCAGAAGCGGATGCTTACGGATAGTTTTTCCAGATAGTTGCGCCGCGTCGGCTCCGGAAGGGTCGAGAGCAGGAAGTGCATGTAGCGCTCCCATGTCATTCCTTTCGGCAGGCGCGCCGACTGCCATCCGGCTGCCGCCGTCCTGCCGTACAGCGCCGCGAAATTGGCCCCGTCGACCCGGCCGACCATGCGTCCCCACGTATCCGGATCGATGGCTTTGTAGAGGTGCAGGCTGGCGATGGCCGGCGAGATGAACGGACTGGCCACGCGCTGACTGTCGAGCGGCACGCCGGCCCGGTAGAAGAGGTCGTACAGCCGGTTGTAGGGCCAGCCGAAACGACCGTTCGCCGTCCAGATGTCGGTCGTCAGCCAGTCGTAGAGCGGATAGGCGTTGCAGATGCCGCCGCCGGCCCACTGGCGTATCCACCGTTTTCCGGCGAACCGATGGTGGTTGCGGTCGCTGTAAATCGTGCGCCAGCGGTTGAAGCTCTCCTGCGTGCGGATGCCGATCAGACAGCACGTGCGCGCCGCACCGCTGCGTGCGTGGAGCCATTCGGCGAAGCGGTTCTGGAATTCGTAATCCCACATTTCGTCGGTGAAGAACGGGAAATCTAGATGCGTAAGGCATCCCTCAGGCATCTCCCGCACCCAGATGTCCCGCTTCGACTCCTCCCACGGCCGCCAGTATTGCCGGAACATCGAGGTGCAGGTCTGGACCTTGAACGGCACGCAGATCCGGTATACATCGAGGATATCGGTGTTCTCGGCCAGCATGCGGTCCACATAGTCGAGCGTATCGCGGTACTGGATTTCGTAATCCATATGGAAGACCCCAATCCGGCGCTGTAGTCCGTGCCGCCGGACGTAGTCGATGCAAAGGTTGAGTAGCACGCCGCTGTCCTTGCCGCCGGAGAAGGAGACGTAGATGTTGTCGAAAAGGTCGAAGACCGTTTTCAACCGCCGCTGTGTCCGCTCGTAGACGTTCATGGCTGCCGTTTTTTCCCGTATTGCATCGTCACGTACTGCGTCCACTCCTTCGTGGGGACGAAGCCCTCGGTGCGGAACACCTCGGCGTGGCGGAGCAGCGTCACGGAACGTATCGTATAGTCGCGGTGGTAGTATCGGATGATTTCGCGCAGGAAGCGCGACAGCAGCTGCGGATCGTCGCCCGAAACGTAGTAGTTGTTGATCTTGGCCACTCCGCCGTCGGTGATCTCCACGGGCATGAACCCGAAGACGGTCTCGCCTTCCCACGCGACGAACCACGTATGCGCACGCGAGGTCCAGAACGGATAGTTGTTGTTCTGGCGCAGCACGCTGCGTCGCATGACCAGCGGAGCGACGAGTGTATAAAGGCGGGGCGAAGTGCCGTCCAGTTTCTCGATTGTCATATCCGAAAGGTTATAAAACGACCGAATGTTATACATCTGTGACCGAATGTATTAAAAGCGCATTCGATCCTTCCAAATATAAAAAATATCGGTCGTTTTCCCAAATTTTCGGATCAGGGCGAAGGATGATATTGCACTGGTTTTTCTTTTGCACCAGCGTATTTTTTAGGCAGAAAAAATTATTTTTGCATACGAAACCGTTAACCTTGATTTATGAATTGTGCAAATCATCCTGCCGAAGCGGCAGTCGCCCAATGTACGGAATGCGGAAAAGGACTGTGTGTACAATGCGTACAAAACCAGCCAAAACCCGTATGCGCCGCATGCCATGAAAAATTGAGAAGCCAGACTGTCGGCTCGATTGTTTTTCATCTGCTTGTTTATGTCGGGCTGTTCATCCTGGGATATAAATTGAATTTCATGGAAGGGAATGGATTTCCCGACGGGAGATTTGCCAGCGGTTATACGCTGATGGCCGTGGTCTCCGGCTGGCAGTTCTTGAACTCTGTCGTCGGCTGGCGATTGGTGCAGGGAGATTTGACGGCTTGGGCGATCTATTACGTGCTTAAATTACTCATTTCCGTAATTGTCGGCTTTTTCACAGCCCCTTTCATGATCCTGTGGAACTTGATAAAACTGATATCTTTCATGATGCGACGATAACAATCTTCTAAAACAAGGGATAGCCTAATACTCTGGGATGCGTTCGATAAGGCTTTTCAACATATATTCAAAGAGGAATCGATCTGCCGGATACATGCCGAAAAGTTATTGAAATGCCTGATAATCTGTTTGGGCGAGAAATCACCCGTCGGGGTGAGGTGACGCGACTCGTTAATGAAGGGAGGGGGCTGTCCGAAATTTCGGACAGCCCCCTCCCGGTGTTTTCATAAACCAGTCATTTTATAGCACCTTGGCATTCGAAATCTCCCGGCTCGGAATTTCGGTAGTCTGATGCCGGGCTCCATTCTTTTCGATGATCTCCAATAAGAGCACCTTGTCGTCGGCGATTGTGAGCTTGGGCAGCGCGAATACCGTCCGCTGACGCTGATGTCCCCTTACAACGGCCGGATCGTTGCATACGCGCAGGATTTCGAGCGGTGTCTGCTGCTGTGCCGTACGCTTTGCGAGCTTCTTGTCGGCTACGATAAACTGTCGTGCATCCACCTCAAAGGAGATATTCGTGTCATTATACATGCAAGTATGTATGTAAATGACATCGTTGGAAACGTAAATTCCCAGCACCTCGACCTCGATGCCGTACTTCTTCGTGCGAATGCCTTTCACATCCGTACGGTTCTGCCGGTATATGTCGCTCAACATACGCTTTACGGTCGCAGGCTTCTCGCGGCCTACCTCGCGCAGCAGCACCCGGCCTTCGGATGCCGGGGGCGCCGGCTGCGGATCGCCCGCGGCATCCGGTTTCTTCACACCTTCCGTCTGCTGATCCTGCACTGTAAGATTGAGGGTCGAGACAACCGGGTTCTCGGCATAGTGGACATCGAACGTGAAAAATCCGCCGTCTTCGGTGATGACCGTCAGGTTTGTTTCTGCTGCGAAATTCCGCACGGCCGCCTTCACCCGCACGACGTTCTCGGCCCCGTCGGCCTTGCCGGCGATGATGTCCATCGAGCCGATGTCGATATACGTGACGGGCGACGGAAACAAGATGTGTACGGTCTTGGTGAATCCCGCTTCAATCTTGCGGGGCTCGATCTGCTGCGGCCCGTCCGGCATGGCCTTCGCCGTAGCATGTGCTGCCCAAATTGAGGAGACAATCAGAGTCAGATAAATAAGGTCTCTTTTCATTTTTTACTGTTGTTTTGAAATCAATAATAGCTGATGGTTGGCTTTGAGGGTTATCTTCACCTCGCGGAGCTTCCCGGCGACATACTGCGACGAAGCCTGCAATCCTCCGCGCGCCAGTTCGGACAACATCTGCTGTCCGGCCGAACGGGTGACGTTTACGCTCGTGCCGGCGGTTTGCCCGACGGACGCCAGCGCCTCTTTGAGGGCCGTCCGCTCGCGGGAGTTCGGGATATTCAGCCCCGGTTGTCCGTCCATGTCGTAAGCCACGGCTTCGACAGCGAAGATCCGTCCGCCGTATTCGACGGACGACACCGTGACTTGCAGCCGCATTCCGGAGATCGTCGCAAGACTGTATAGCGGCGTATTCCGGGGGATGGTCACTCCGTCGATACGCACGGCTTCCAGCAACCGCAGTTGCACGGTGCTTCCGGCACGTATGACCTGCGTCGAGGCGACGCAGGCTCTGACGGTCGGAGTATCGGCATGCGCGACGCCACCTGCCGCCGTGAGAAATCCCAAGTTGCGTTCGACGGTGAAATCCGCCCGTGTGTCGAGCGTCGATGCTTCGACCTCACCCTCCCGCACGGGCCGCATGACCGACAGGCGCGAATCCTTCCGCTGCTTTGCCTGCTCAACAGCTTCTTCATCTACGGCCACTCCGCCGCCGAGATACTTCCGGGCGAGCTTGTACTGCTCCTCGGCCAGTTCCAGCGGATCGGGCTGCTGCCGCTCGGCGTCGAGCTGGGATTGCAGGGCTGCGACCTGCTCTTTCAGGGCTTCGACCTCGGCATTGCGCTGCGGAGCGGCGTAGAAGCCCTGCACCTGCCGCTGCATGGCCCTGTTGGCCTCGGCGGCCCGCTGTGCGGGGTTGTCCGCCGGTGCAGGCTCCTCGGCAGGTTTGAGCCCGTCGTCCAGCAGCGAGAACGAGTTGTCGCCGAGTGTCATCATGCGTCTCTGCTGCTGTTCCTCGCTGCGGAGCTGTTCCGCGGCTTTGCGTTTGTCTCCGACGGTGGCCTGCGCTTTGCCGTCCGGAACCGACGTATTGATCCCCGCGGCCCCCTCTTGAGGCTTGACGGGCGCAGGCCGGAATATGAACCACAGCACAACGAGGAAGATGCATCCGAGGATCGCCGCAAAGAGCAGCACCTTGCGCTTGCGCTGCCGTTCGAACTCCGCCGAAGGGTCGCTGCATGGATTCTTGTTTTCTGTCATAATGGTTTACGGTTTAAGATGTAATAATTCGGGATGTCCGATCTCTAACTCCGATCCCATGTCCGCTGCGAACAGGAGCCAAAGGTAAAGGAAGAGAAGCAGGACGAGCGCCGCGAGTACGATCCGTTCCCGGATGCAGGGCGCGAGCGTGTCGTGCCGGCGCCGCAGCGACCGCCGCACCCAACGGATGCGGCAGCGCAGGGAATGCGGTTTAGCGGTCATAGGTCGCAATGTCTTTGTTCTCGACGATGTTCAGCGCCTCGACCATGAATCCCTGCGGATTGTTGTCCGAGCGGGAGACGTTCACCAGACGGCATGTCGTGACGAGCGACCGCTCCGTGACGGTGCTCTCGCGCAGAATACGCTGCCGGGCAAAGGTTGTAACCTCGTAAGGATAATGGTCGAAATTGCAGCGGATGCTGTCCACTTTGACCATCTGCGAAACATTGCCCGCGATCAGGCGGTTGAAGAAGCCCTTCTCCTGCAGAACCTTGTAGTAGGATAAGGCGCTTTTGTCGGCCATCTGCAAGGCGCGTCCGACATTGGACTCGATGGCCGCCTTGTCGGGCGAGAGGGTGAAGAAGAGCTCGTGGAAGCGCCGCACATGTTCACGGGCCTCTACGGGACGGTTCTGTGCGAGGTCCTGCGAGAGCGCCACCATCAGCGAGCGTCCGTTGTCCAGCACGTAGATCTTCTGCCGCTGCCGTTCGGCGAAAGAGTAGGACATCCAGACCGCCGCCACGGTAACGACGGCGCAGACTCCGGCGAAGACGAGCGCGTACATGCGCAGCTGCCGAAACGATGTTTCGATGTTCGTTAAACACTTGAATTCCATAATAACGGGTTATTTTATTTTCTGAAAATAAGCCGGGCGCCGTTCATGATGCCGCGTCCCACGGCCTTACCGCCCGATAATGCCGCCGAGCCGGCGCCTTTGGCCCCGGCCCATGCTTTGCCGGCCGTCCATCCGGCTCCGGCGCTTACGAGCGAGGTCATTTTCGAGACGGTCTTGTTATAGGCGGCGAATCCGTTCGCCTGCACGACCCACGAGGCGATCGAGGGGATGCAGAGGTATCCGCAGACGGCTACGAGCATGAAGATCAGATTCAGACTGTTCGACCAGTCCACATACCAGTTGTAGCCTCCGGCCATCAGTTCGGCATCGTGTCGCATGGCGAGACTTTGCAGACGTGCGATGATCGCCGAGAAAAGATCCGAGATCGGCAGCCACAGGTAGATCGAGACATACTTCGTGAGCCATTGCGTCAGCGTGGACTGAAATCCGTCGAACACGGAGATGGCAAAGGCGATCGGCCCCAGCAGGCTCAATACGACCAGATAAAAAGTCCTCAGCACGTCGAGTATGACGCTCGCCGCGGCGAAGAGCAGTTCGAGTATCCATGCCAAGCCTTTGAATATAAGTCCCTTTACAGACCATGAGGATCGCTCCTCGTTCATGCGGTCGAGTGTCTGCTGTGTCTGGTCGTCCACGCCCAGTTCGCTGAGCTCGCGCTCCATCTCCTCGTTCTCGGCGTAGTAGCTGTCCGGGGGCATCTGCTCGCGGCTTTCGAGTTCGAGCCGCTCACGCCGCTCCTGCCATTGTTCCATGTCGAGTGTTTGCCCGACCATCAGCGAATGCGTCGCCTTTACCAGGGGTGAAAGTATGCCGTTCAGGCTTCCCAACACGAGCGTCGGGAAGAACAGGATGCAGATGCCGATGGCGAAGGGCCGCATAAGGGGAAAGAGGTCGATCGGTTCGGCTTGGGCCATCGACTGCCAGACGCGGTAGGCGATGTGAAGCAGCGCCCCGATCCCTGCGATGGCCATTGCGACCTGCGACATCGGATAACACAGCACCATCATATCGTCGTAAAGCACCCGGAGAATCGTATGCAGATTGTCCGTAAGGGAAAGCATGTGTACCATCGTCGGCTACCAGTAACGTTGTTCGTCGGTTCCGTACAATGAGAGCACACCCTCCATGTCCCGCTTCCGGGCGGCCCGCAGCAGGGATATGGAGATGTTCTTGCGCGTGTAGTAGCGTGCCAGGTCTCGATGGCGCCGCAGAACGCCGTAGACGCGCTGCACCACGTCGATCCGGTCCTTGTCCGTCAGGGACATATCCGTAGGGTTCACGATGTCCTGCAGCTCCTTCAATTCCCCGGCCGATTCCTCGATGATGCGGGCGTAGCCTGCGGCGATGGCCGCGAGCTCCGCGGGCGTGAAGTTCTCGTCGCCGACCATGCGGCGATAACCGTCGACGTAGATGTCCGAGATTTCGCCCACGAGCAGAATGCACTGCTGCACCTTGCGGGCCGAGCGGACGAGGTTGCTGACCGACTTCAGGGCGTCGTAGTATCGCTTCCCCTGCTCATAAATCTTCACGGTTTCCTGAAAGCTTTGCAGCATGGTGGAGCCGTTCTTGGCGGCTTCGACGACCTGCTTGGTGGAGTTGACGATCCCCTGCGCGAGGTTCGTAGGGTCTGAGACGACCCACTGGGCGTATGTGCTGAGGCCCGTGCAGACAAGGCACAGACACAGCAGGATGATTTTCTGTTTCATGCTTGAATTGATTGTGTTATTGAGGATATTCACCCGAAGACGGGCATCACCGCTTTATCCGCCGACCCGAAGCCGGTTGTCCGGTTTGCTCTTTCCTTGCAGAATTGATCTCTTTCTGCCGCACCCCGGAAATATGTTTCTCCGGCTTCGGGCCTTTCTGCCGCAGGGATTCGAACAGATCGTCGGCGTAGGACTGCCGCCCGGTCATGCGGACAAGGCGTGCATCCAGCTCGCGGAAGGCTTTCTCGACCTGCCCGTATTGCTCGGCTGGTGATATGCCGGGAAGAATCCTGTATTTGTCGAGCAGCTGCCGGTTAATACGGCTGTCGTCGATTCGCTCCGGGAAGCGTGCAAGCCATCCCAATGTCTGCAACTCGGCATCGAGTTTTTCAATGTAGGTTTGCCGCAGGGAAATTTCCGGATCACTCTCCAATATCCTCTCGGCTTCCCGCACCATGCGGTTCTCGGCCTTCCAGATTCGCTTCCGGAGCTGCTGTACCTGCTGCGGAGCTTCCGGACATGCCGGGCCGTTCAGCCGCCCGCGCATCTCTTGTAACCGCTCCATGTCGGCGTCCCAGTCGTAAAGGCGTGCAACGTAACAGGAGGGTATATAGCCTCCGGATATTTCCGCCAGATGGCGCAGTTCGCGGAATGTCTCGGCGCGAAACTGCCGGTCGATGATATGCGCTGCTGCCTGCACCTCGTCCATCGGAGGCTGCCGGAGCTTGCTGTCGGGATGTTGCTCCAGATAGGCATCCAAGAGAAAAGTATGCATAGCGAACACTCCGTGCAGGGAGTGGGCGGTGTCTGCCGGAACGTCCGCGAGGCGTCGCCCGATCTTTTTTGCAAACGGTGTTCTGCGCAGGGCATCCATCAGCTCCAGCATATCTTTTCCCGCCGCATCTTCGGGCGTCCTGAGAAAGCGGGATGTCGCTGTATTCATTGTCAGTCTGATTCCGGCAATGGTCAGATCCGATTTCCGGTGCCGTCGCACAAGGTCTGTAACACTGTTTATATCCCGTTCCCGGAGCAGGTTTTCAGCATGGCGGACAATGAGCGTGCGTCGATGTTCCCTTTCCCAATCCGGCGTGCGGCGGAATAGCCGTGCAATCCTATCTTTCCATTCCATAGCCGTCGGATTTGAGGACGTATAATTGTAGGCGGAGTCCGCCGAAGGGCTGCCCCAGCAAGCAGGGGCAGCCCGGAAATACCGAATGACGCTCCATTATTCGGCCGGTTCGTTGAAGTCGCACGCTTCGGCACTGATTGCGTCGTCTTCCTGCCGCCGGATGCAGTCCTCCGGAACGAAACGTCCGTAACAGCCGATGGTGAGTGTCTCGGTGGAAGCATCGTAGATCACGCGGTTGCCGTCGTCGGCGCCGAGCCAAAGACGGTGGCGGCGCAGCGCGATGATGCCGTCCTGTACGAGGCGTTTGTAGCAGAGCGCGTGGTCGAAAACGAGGATGCGCCACATGCCCTCGCCGATGCGGCGTATCGAGGCCGAGAGGTTGTTTTCCGCCGAGAGCCACGCTCCGCAGATACGGTCGGCGTCGAGTTGTTCCCGAAGGTCTGCCAAAGTGCGGATGACTTCGGTGCGGGTTCTGATCTCCTGCTGAAGGGCCGCTACGGCCGACGCAGGCGTCGATTGGTTACTGTTCATTGTTTTTGAGTTTTGAGGTTCGTTTGAAAGCGTCGCCCGGCACGAGGAGCAGTGCATCGGCCGGGGGCGTGTAAAAGAGATCGATCCGGCGTCCGCCGTAGGCCGTATAATAGACGCAATCCTTGTAGTGCAGAGCATGTGTTTCGGACGTGCCGCGGCGCGTGATGGTGATGCGGAATTTATCACCGCACGGCTCGATCACCAGCCGCGTGTCGTCGAGCGTCGAATGCCATGCTCCGCACAGGGGACGGATTTTGCGGTATTCGTAATCGTAGAAGAGGTGAAACGCTCCGAGCACGGCCGTAAACGTCAGCAGGATGCCGGCGCATATCCAAAGCAACTGTTTCATAACAGGATGAATTAAGATTCGGTTTTCGTTTCGCGTTCGCGTGCCAGCTGGCGGATGGCGGCTTCGATGTCGCCGCCGAGCTTTTCGGCAAGCTCCATGACCTGCATCTTTTCCGATTCCTCAGTGGTATAGGTCAAATATTCTTCGACCGAGGTTTCCGTGGCATAAACTGCCGACTGCACGCCTCCGAGCCCAATCCACACTTCCTTATAGAGGCGTTTAGGATCGTTCGAGAGATTGATCGAGAGAATCTGCGCCCGCTCCTTGTCCGTCAGCCCCAGCAGACGTTGTATGCCGTCGAACTTCGAGAGGTACTTGCGCTGGTCCAACAGGATTTTGCAGTCGGCGTTGTTGATGATCGACTCCTTGACGATGGGCGACGAGATGATGTCGTCCACCTCCTGCGTCACCACGACCGCCTCGCCGAAATACTTGCGAACGGTTTTAAACAAATACCTAATATATGCACTCATATTGGCCGAGGTGAGGGCCTTCCAGCACTCCTCGATAAGGATCATCTTGCGGACGCCTTTCAGCCGCCGCATCTTCGAGATGAAGGTCTCCATGATGATGAGCGTCACCACCGGCAGCAGCGTCCGGTTCGAGGAGATGTTGTCCAGCTCGAAGACGATGAAACGCTTGTCCAGCAAATCCAGCTGCTTGTCGGAGTTCAGCAGGTAGTCGTATTCGCCGCCCTTATAGTAAGGTTCCAGCACGTTCAGAAAATTGGCAAGGTCGAAATCCTTCTCCCGCACGCGCTTCTGTTCCAAAAGCCGCCGGTAGTCGGTTTCGACGAACTCGTAAAAGGTATCGAACGAGGGGACGATGGAGCGGTCGGCGCGGAGCTTCGAGAGGTAGAGGTTCACGGCGTTCGAGAGCGCTACCTCCTCCGAGCGTGTTGGCTCCTCGGATTCCCGTTTCCAAAGGGTCAGCAGCAGCGTCTTGAGCGACTCGCGCTTCTCCACGTCGTACACTCCGTCCTCGACATAGAAAGGATTGAAGGCGATGGGCGCCTCCTCGGTGTAGGTGAAATACACCCCGTCGCGGCCTTTGGTCTTGGCGTGAATCAGCGAGCAGAGCCCTTGGTAGGAGTTGCCCGTATCGACCAGCAGGATATGCGCTCCCTGCTCCCAGTACTGACGAACCAGATGGTTCGTCAGATAACTCTTGCCCGAGCCCGACGGCCCGAGGATAAATTTATTCCGATTCGTGATGACGCCGCGCTTCATCGGAAGGTCCGAGATGTCCAGATGGAGAGGTATGCCCGACAGGCGGTCGGACATCTTGATTCCGAAGGGCGAGAGCGACGAGCGGTAGTTGGTCTCCTCGTTGAAAAGGCAGAGGGCCTGATCGAGAAAGGTGTAGAAACTCTCCTCGGCGGGGAAGTCGGCCTCGTTGCCGGGAATCGCCGCCCAGAACAACACCGGCACGTCCACCGTGTTGTGATGCGGCGTGCAGCCCATAAGGGCCAGTTGCGAGCCCACGTCGTTGCGGATGCGCTTCAACTCCGCTTCGCTCTCGGCCCATGCCATGACGTTGCAATGGCACCTTACGGAGCGCAGCCCCTGCGAATGCGCCTCATTGAGATACATTTCGATGTCGAGTAGGTCAGCCCCCTTACGGGAGCTTTCCCCTCTAAGAACCGTACGTGAGAGTTTCCCCTCATACGGCTCAAGCAATTCAAAACTTTTATTTGTAACTAAAAGCCGGCTCATAGTAACTTCCATTTATTTCTGTTAGTAATTCGGCTGCAATGATCATGTATTAGGACTTTCGCCTTTCTACTGCTCCCTGTCATTTCAGTAATTTTCCAGGGAGTTTCCCGTGTGATGTGCTTGCCACACACAGGGCAACATTGCATTTGCTGATTCCACAGGCGATAGATATATTGCTTGCCGTCTAAGTGTGCAAGCATTCTTCGGGTCTTGTATTGATCGAAGAAATCTTTCCAATCGGCATCATATGGGTTGGCCTCACTGCGGATTTTGATATGTCGCTTTATTTTCGTATCCGACAATCTCACAAGAGTGTGGTATTTATCCACTTTCCTGTTTTCAAGCGGTACGGCAAAAGTCCAGCTTCTACCTCTTACAGTGTGATAATACTTGTTGGCAATCCATCGTTTACCTTTTTTGGGATGTCTTCTGCGAGACCATCGCCATAGTTTGTTGAAAATTTGTGCATCTGTTTTACGGAAAGTTTCCGATGCAGAACACCCCTTGTAGTAGTTCGCCCATCCTCTAATGACTGGGTTTAGCAATCGTATCAAAGATTGTTGCTTAGAAGACTTGTTCTTGTCCACTATTTCACGAACCTTATCTAAAAATCTCTTTCGACTCTTCTTGGATGGTTTTGTGATAAACTTGCCTTTATATTTTCTGATATTGAACCCAAGAAAATCAAACCCTTCTTCTATATGAGTTATCTTAGTCTTTTCTTCTGATAAGGTAAGCCCTCTTGCTTGAAGAAACTCAATGACTAATGGTTTAACATGGTTCTCCAACAACTCCTTACTCTCTCCTGTGATAATAAAATCATCCGCGTAGCGAACAAGATTTATCATAGGAGTATAGTAATTTTTCTTCGAGCGGTTTATCGGAAAGCTATCGGCAAGCAGTTTTTCCAGTCCGTCCAAAGTCATATTTGCAAGAGTTGGGGAGATGATGCCGCCTTGAGGAGTTCCCTCCTCTGTCGGAAAAAGTTGCTTGTTGAAAATAAATCCACTTTTCAACCATTTACGGAGCAAAACTTTATCCATAGGGATATTGTCAAGCAACCATTCATGACTGATATGGTCGAAACAACCTTTGATATCACCTTCTAAGATCCATTGTGGGGATGTCGTCCTTGCCAGGTCATTGAAGCATTGTTGAACGGCATCTGCCGTGCTCCTTTCTTTTCTGAAACCATAAGAATTGGCATCAGCCGTTGTTTCAGCTACGGGAGCCAGTGCCATCAGATACAATGCCTGCATAGCCCGGTCTTTCATAGTTGGTATACCCAATGGTCTTAATTTCCCGTTACTCTTTCTGATATGTACTCGTCTCAGAGGTTGGGGTGTATAACCTCTCCTTTTCAGTTCGGTTATTGCACACACTTTAGCATCTGGCGTTTTCCATGTTACCATATCGACGCCAGCCGTTTTACTCCCATTATTGGAAGTTACACGTCTTACCGCTAATGCTTTAGCGTAAAACGAGTGGGTCAGTGTCCACTGCAAGGCTTTGACCTTGTTGTGGCGACCCTCTTTTTGAGCCTTTACAATACGCGCTTGTAGCTTTTGAACCGCAGCTTCGCATTTGAGCCAATTTATACTGTCCCATTTGCTCTGCGTTTGGTCAGTCGATGCACACGATTTTTTAATTTCGTTCATTTGCTTTTCTCCTTTTAAAAGTTCTAAAAGTTTCTTGTAAAGAATCACCTACCGCAGAAGTCAGCCTGCTTTCGCAGCGGGATGATGTTTCAATCCCTATTCACCCCATTACAGGGTGGCATTCGCTTTTTCTGCAATCCTATACCCGCACTCCATTCGGCATTCCTTACGGTCTGCTTACCTGTCATTGGCAGGAGAAATACGGGCTTACTACGTTCCGTGCAAGTAACTTATAAGTGGGTTAGGTTCTGTCTATTACACCGGCAGTACTCTGTTCGTGTATTCCCAGAATGGAGAGGAATAACCGACTGCTTCCCTTTTGGGCTGAAGCCTATCAGTATCTTTGGCTTCTTCAACCTTACGACGTTTAGACGACAGTTCGCTTACGCTAACCATACCACCCAAGCCAAGCTCCCTGACTGTATGATACTAACAGCCATTGTCTTTCCCTCACGGTTCTGACTGCTCCTTTCGGAAGGGCTACCTTGTCTGGACAGCTTTGATACAGTATATTACTATTGGTGCATCTGTCCATAGGCTACCGTTGACGAAACAACGGGTTAAATCTAAGTTTAACAATTACTTACACAGCGACGTATCGCACCCACTCGCGGTTGATGGCGTTCGAGCGCGAATAGGCCGCCAGCGAGTTCATGTTCCGGGCCGAGGCTTCGAGACGCTTGAGCGTTTCGTCGTGGTCGTCGAGGAAGATCACCTGATTGTAGACATGGTTGCAGGAGAGCAGCAGTCCCACGGGCGCCGCGAACGAAAGCCGGCAGTCCGAGCGGTCGGTCGAGAGGCGCTCGTAGCGGAAATCCGTCGCCACGCTCTGCGGCAGCACGTCCAGATCGGAGAGCGTGTGCATCGAGAGGTACTTGTCCCCGATGCGCATCGTCCCCGGGTCGAGACGGATATCCTCGTTGACGACCGGACGCCGCTCGTCCGAGAGGGCGAAGTAACGTGCCAGCAGCCCCGCATCGTCCGCCGTGCCGACGATCTCGGCTTCCGTAAGCCGCTCGACACGTACGAGGCCCGAATCGTTCAGAATGCGCTCCATCTGCTCCGCGGCTTCCAGAAAGCGCGTCACGGCATCCGTGTCGCGCATCTCCCGCGGGACGATGAAACCCCGGCACAAGACAGACGAGGCGCTGGTCTGCCGCATCCGTTCGGGCGTGGTCTTCGTAACGAACAGGTAGCACGTGTGCCGCAGGTAGGGCCGCTCGTTGAAGTGGCGCTCGTAGGAGCGGGCGAGAAAGCTCCGCTCGGAGCCCTCCTCCGGAGCCGTGTATCGTTCTTCGATAAAGAAGTCCTGCTTGTGGACGACCGTGTAATCCGGCAGTACTCTCAGGGCTTTGAGCCATGCACCGTGCAGCGCTTCGTACTCCTCGCCCGTGAGGGTGAAGAGTTCGGGCAGCAAGACGCGGTAAGCCGCGGTGATGTCGGCGAACTTGGAGATGATGCAGTTGTTCTCGACGCGCAGCAAAGGGAATTTCGATTCCAAGGTCGAGGTTTTCAATGTTCCGCGCATAGGATTATGGTTTTACGGTTCGACGAAAGCGCAACAGCCGTCCGACGGCCCGACGATGGACGATGCGCCGCGGATGCCGGCGCGAGGCCATGAGCTTCTGAAGCCCGTGGGGACCGAAACGGCGGTTCAGGTAGAAGGTGCCGCCCGTGACGGCAAGGCCGGCCGCGAGGGCGAAGAGGATGCACAGGCCCTGCGGGATGCCGCTCATGTACATTCCGGCGAAGCAGACGAAGACGCCCAGAAGCCCTGCGACGAACAGCACGAGGTACTGCGCTGTGAGACGTAGGCTAAGAACCCGGTGCCTTGCCGTATTTCTACGGTAGGTTTCCAAGAACTCGCCTCCGAACCGTGCTTGCACCTCTCGGCGCACACGGCTCACCACTAACATATTCAGTCTATTATCCCGTGATGTATCTTGTTGTGACAGGGAATACATACAGCTAACGTCTTTCTCTGACGTCCAATCATTTGGATTTTCCATGGCTCTTTGCCTTTTAAGTCTTTGAGTCTTTTGACGTGGTGTATTTCAATGTTTTCCGTTGCGCCACACAATTCACACTTACCCGCTTTTAACCTTTGTATAAGGCTTGATACAGTGGTATTGAAAATCGTGTTGGCTACATAATCACAACTCGCGTCCATCGCGGTTGTTTTACGCTTAAAGCTCCCGTTGAAGAATACCCGCATCTTCTTTCCTCCTTTCTTGTCCTCATAGAAAACCGCAAAATCTTTGTGATGTCGATACTTTGCGATAATCTTTCGGGCTGTCGTACTGTACTTTCGTGCAAAAGTCTTATACAGACTGTATTGCATGATGTACTTGAAAGAATTCAGGTGTGAACTGTTATTTGCGATAGAAAAATAGTTTGCAAAACCTCGGATTTCTCTGTTATAGGCATCCAGTATTTCGAGGTCGTCCAGATGTAGCAACTTTGTCCGGCTTGTGGGTTTCCATTTCGCTTTACCCTCGAATTGATGAATTTCCATCGCCTCGTAGTAGAGAAGTTTATCCCGCATTGTGAACATTGGCACTTCCAACACTACCTTTTTGCCGTAAGCCTTAATAAGTACTCCCGATTTCTCGCCTCTTAACGTCTTATCCGTGAATGGTCGGACATAGATTTCATAGCCGAGGAATTTTGCCTTTCTATTGCCGTGCGTGATTAAGGTCTTTTCTTCGGAGAGCGTCAATTTCAGTTTCTCGCCGAGGAAATTCTTAATATCCTCTTTGATGGCCTCACAGTCCGATTTACTGCCAATCACTCCGATAATAAAATCATCGGCATACCTCACATACTTAATCCGTCTATATCCCTCGTCCATTTCATCGACAGAGGGTAAGTGCATCCTGTTTTTCTGATGTTGCTTAATCGCGTCAATCAGTTCCTTCCGAGTATCTTTATCCTCGGTTTGCTTCAGCTTTGTGCCGAGCCACCAAATTTTCCTGGAATACCGTTTGTACTCAAGGTTCATTGCCCGTCTGTCGCCTCTATCGAATTGACAGGCATACTCTTTCATGTACTTATCCAGCTTGTCGAGATAGATATTAGCCAGTATCGGGCTAATGATGCCACCTTGCGGTGTTCCGCTGTATGTTCTATGAAATGTCCAATCTTCGATGTAGCCAGCTTTCAAAAATTTCCACATTAGCCGGATAAAGCGGTCGTCTGCGATACGTTCTTTCAAGATTCCGATAAGTACATCATGGTTGATGTTATCGAAGAATCCTTCAATGTCGCCCTCGATAAACCACTTGGCCGCAGTAAAATTCTTCTGCACCTGTATCAGTGCGGTGTGGCAGCTGCGTTTGGGTCGGAAGCCGTGCGAGGTGTTCTCAAAACTACCTTCATAAATTGCTTCCAACAGCATTCGCAATACCTCCTGCACTAATTTGTCGTCGATAGACGGTATGCCGAGAGGTCGCATGTTCCCGTTTTTCTTCGGGATGTACGTCCTTCTTGCCGGTTTTGGTTGGTACGACTCATCTTTGAGCGCATCAATCAAATTTTCAATCCGTTTCAGGCTCATTCCGTCGATAGTTTTACCGTCGGAACCTTCCGTCATATTTCCCTGCCTACCTTGTATATTATGGTAGGCGAGGAGAAACATCTCCGAATTGAATAGAACCCTGTAGAGCCGTTCAAACTTGTAGCTCGAAACTTTGCTGTGCTCTGACAGACTGTTTAATACTCTCTCTGGATTTCTCATAATGTCTCACACATTATCCGTTAATTTGTATTAAAAATGTTAGCTGCCACCCTTCGCCATGTACGAGGCTTTCCCTCGCTCGGACTACTACGGTGGCTCCGTTGCCATACCGGATTTTCATAGGTCTGAAACCTAATAGCCTTTCGGCATTCCGGGTTAGGCAATCCACGTTTAATTCTTCGGCAACATAGCTTTGATAGATTGTCGGATACGACTTTCATCCGTTTCTGCTTATCGCAGTTGTGCTGTAACCTGTTCTGCACCCAACCCTCCAAGGTCGAATCGAGTGTGTTACAGTATGGCGTCTGTAGTTACCTTCCGCCACAGTTTCGAGTTGTGCCACTTGGACTATCGTTCAATCAATCCAGACTTTATCCTCGTATCTATCTTTCATCTCCTGATTCAGTCGCATACTTGGTAACTGTATGACTTATCAGTTTATCGGCAGGCTATACTCCCCGTCCGGTTTCCCTTTCGGATAAGCCGATCGATGATAGGCTATCGAACACTTGCCTAACGTCTTGCTATCGACGCATTTGCCAAAGAACCATTACGTGCGCGCCCTGAAATTCGACCTGACGGCCGACCCCTTTGTTTATTTGGTATTCGCCCATCGCTTAGAGGAAGAACGAACGTAAGACCGTACCGACGATCACCAGAAAGACGCATGAGAGAAACAGCGCCGTGGCGGATTTCGAAGCGTCCGGATCGCCCGATGAGAACTTCGAGTAGACACGCACGCCGCCGACTAGTCCGAGGATCGCCGCCACGGCGAAGATCAGTTTCGTGAGCGGGTCGAAATAGGACGTTACCATGTTCGTGGCCTCGCTGATGCCGGCCATGCCGTTGCCCTGTGCAAAGCAGGCGAGTGCGGAGCACAGGGAGAAAATCATGAAAATTGCTCTTTTTTTCATCGTTCAAGTAGTTTGGTTAAGGGTGTGAAAAAGGCCGCAGCCTGCTTTGGGAGCATTCTGCGACCGGATACATCGTATTTCCTGCTGCGGAAAAGGCGTCAGCCGTATTCGTTATTCCATTTCATGTCGTAGGTCGTTTTTAATTAAGCATAGGCCCGGATGTCGAAGTTGGCGATGGCCTGCCGCTCCTCGGCCGTGGCATCGCCCATGACGGCGCTCTCTCCGAAGTCCAGCTCTCCGAGCATCGCATGAACCTCCGCATCGCGGAGTTCTGCTCTGGCGGGGAGAGCCGGAAGCGGAGGTCGGGCGCCGGCAGGCGCTTTGGGCTCCGCAAGTTCGCCGTCTTCGCCGATCGAGGGCCGCACGACAAGGGTGTTCCACCCCTGCATCGCGGACTTCTCTTCCGAAACCGGGGCAAATATAACATCTCCGTGTCCCGTCCTGAAAAAGGTTTACAGAAAAGAGTAAATCTTATGCAGCAAACAA
>OJRV01002409.1_pt1 | contig 18067 bp, 10 predicted proteins | sample 1599241 | NCBI WGS metagenome assembly OJRV01 (sample SAMN04168656, study PRJEB22393) | human gut metagenome | biome: human gut microbiome; feature: stool | host: Homo sapiens | collected 2014-03-17 | reverse complement strand
ATCAAGGACCATTGGGAATCCGTGTGCGTTCTTTCTTGGAGACAGTGAAAATGGGACGTGAGAAACATCAGAAATTAGAAGTAAAAGAGTTGCAAGAACCATATCCAGTCAAGTTTACAAAAGAAAACAGGAAAGAAAAAATCGCATTGGTTCCAAATACATCGCATGCATTTTGCAGAATTATGACAGCAGCATTAAGAGGACAAGGAATTCGGGCGGTTGCTTTGGATATCGGGCGTGAAGAAGCAATTCGTTTGGGAAAGAAATATGTACATAATGATATCTGTTTCCCAGCACAGATCGTCATCGGAGAAGCATTGGCGGCACTGGAAAGTGGAAAGTATGATGACAAAGATGTTGCGATCGTTATGGGAAAATATGTTGGGGACTGTCGACTGACACATTATGGGGCACTACTAAGAAAAGCTCTTGATGATGCAGGATATGATCATATTCCGATCCTGACAAATGATGATGCAGATTCTCATAATATGCACCCAGGATTTAAATTAAATCTGGCATCTTCTGTAAAAATCGCATTTGCATTACCGATGATCGATGTATTGGAGGAATTATTACGAAAGATCCGTCCATATGAAACAGTCAAAGGAAGTGCGGATGAAGCGTTTGACAAAGCCCTTGATCTTGTAATCGATGGATTGGAAAAGTCAGGAGTTCTTGGTGCAAGAAAAGGATTTAAGAAGGCTATTTCTATCATGAAAAATATTTCTTATGATCGTACGAACTTAAAACCACAGATTCTGATCGTTGGGGAATATCTTCTGAACTTTCATCCAGGAGCAAACCATGACATTGAAAAATATCTGGAAGAAAATGGATTTGAGATCATTGAAGCACGTATGACGGATGTTATCCGTAAGACATACTTTTATCAGGATTCACAGATCAGGGAATATCATTTAAATAAACCAATGGATCAAAAGATCTGGTTTCGGACAGCAGACATGTTCTTTGATCTTGCACACAGTCTGACCGATTCCATTGCAAAAGGACATCCTTTATATAAACCAGCGATCCGTATGGATGATCTGGTAAAAGACAGTGATCCGATCATTCATCATACATTTGATGCAGGAGAGGGTGTGCTGATTCCAGGAGAGATCATTCATCACGCAAAACATGGATGCAAGTATTTCTTGATCTTACAGCCATTTGGATGCCTGCCAAACCATGTTGTTGGAAGAGGTATTTCTAAAAAATTAAAAGAAATGTATCCAAATGCACAGATTCTTCCATTAGACTATGATCCAGATGTCAGTTTTGCGAATATCGAAAATCGTCTGCAGATGCTTGTTATGAATGCGAAACAAGAAATCTTGGAAGAAAATGAAGAACGAGATCGTAGAAGAAGTCATCACTATATGGAAAGTGACAAAAAAACATATCGTAGAAAGAAATATGGTGTCGAAAAAACTTCTGGTGTATAAAAAATAGAATTAAATTGTTGAATTTTGTTAAATATGCTATAATCCATTTTTTATACTTATAATTATAAATAAATGATAGCTCGCCGACTTTGTCGTCAATTATCACAGTTGCACGCTTCTCATTACCGCGTACCCATTTATTTATTGTTCCATCCCAATATTCATAACGTTCCTGCTGTTCAATATCATCCTCTCGAAAACGAGCTAAACGTGCAGGAGTATCACGACCCGTTTCCGTTCCAATCATATAGACATATCCATCTTTCTTAAAATAGCCTATCTGACCAAAATAACTATCCGACGAAAACTTAACACTAGCACACGGTTCCCAACTCATACCAGAGTCAACAGAGCGATACAAAGCTGAATAGTTGGTATCCCAATTACGCCAATTCCGCATATTAAAGTAATGAACATAATCTATCCCACCAGCACGAATTGCCGCTGTTGGAATAGATGTCCAATCTCCCTTTCCCGACTTATCTTTTCCACCTGGAATAATCTCGCGGGCTTCACCTTTACTATCTGTTACTACACCCGAAAATGATAATCCATCATTCAAATAAGTGTCTGTTGAAAAAGCAAGGAAATTACATCTCCATTCGCCAGTTGCATCATTAGGTTTAGGACCGAAAGGTTTAAAATTCCTGCCATAACTATCGCCAAAAAATATTCCGTATTTACCGGGATCCTGCTCCCAAATAATTCCAAGATCAGTCCCTCCAATATTCCATTGCTGAACTGTCGAATTTGGCGATATTAACTCTTCTTCTGGCAAAGGTGTTCCTGTTAATCGAGCAACACAAACCACTTTCTCGACAATTGGACTAGATATATCCATCTTTTGTCCATACATATTATTGTATGGACAAAAAAACAAATATGAAAATAACAGAATATATAACCTTTTCATTTTATTCTACCATAGTTACCTTCGGACCCAAATATGACCGCTTCATTCCCCCAAAATCTAGTACTACCTTTTGGATAATCATACCCGGATCAGCACAAATCAACTTAAAGGTATGTTTTCCAGGTTTTCCAACATGCATGTTCACCATAGCAATATCACTGTTACGGAAAACATTGCGATGCCATTCACCGGAATATTCTTTAGAGGAAACTGTTACCCAATGAACCAAGCCATCATCAATCATAACGCCATAACGAGTATCATGTTTCGGATCTATAGGAAACAGAGGAAGAGCGTATATATAAGCCACTATATTACCGCCATTGAATGAGTAGAAATCATATTGAGCCTGAGAAACTTTATGAGTATTCCACATACTTTGAGTTTCCTGAGTAGCCTCACCCAACTGCACACATTCATTCTCATATCCTAGTCCCATAACCGTACGCACTTTTACTCCATTAGCCTCTTGCTTATGATGGAATTTTCCTGCATTAATTGACACGCATCCGTTATCTTCCACATAAAGCCCTTTAAGCTCTGCTACTGATGGAGTCTGCGGATTAAACACTGGCAGGATTACCTTTTCCACCTTATTCTGTGTTCTAAATTCAATTTCAGCAATAAGATTATCTCCCGTAGGAACCTTATCCCAATCAACAGATATATTAATACGATCCTGTAATAATGTAGTCCCAGCCCTCTTACTAAGTTTTACCCATGGTACATTTATTGTCGCTTCCCACGTAAATGCTTTATCTCCCCTATTATAAAGTTCAACAAATAGATGTTTTTTAATAAACGGATTTGCCGTTGGCAATACATTAGCGGCACCAAGGCCAAAAGTACAATCTTTACCAGGTATAAATATCTGCATATCTTCACCTGACTTCGGCTGATATTTTTCTACCGGAGGCATATTTTGATATTTACCCTTCCAGCCCGGAGAAACTGTAATCATATGATTCCACTTTCCGTCAAGCATCGTATTATACTCTTTTGTATAATAATTGAGGCTATCATGAAAAGCCTTGGTCTTATCGGCATAAAGATTCGTAGCAGCACGATTCTGACGAGCATACCAACGATTCTTTTGAGCAGTCAACATTTTCTTATTCATTAATGCCGCTCCCTTTACCTGATAATGGACAAGCTCATAAAAAGGCGCTTTCAGTTCTACCGGAAGAGATTTCCATATTTTCTCACTTTTGTCTGAAATACGATCATATTCATCCATACGATCTTCTGCTTCATTATAATTAATCAAAGAAAAATCGGTATCTATAACTCTTTCCATGTGCTGATAGTTATTCCAAAGATACCCCCATCCCATAGACTCTGGTTTATGCTGAAACCCCAAGAGGAAATAAGTATCAAGAATATCCTTCAAATCGTCTCTATACTTCTCACCAAAAATTGAAGTCAGATAGTCTGTATTGAAATCATAAGAATTTTCGAAATTAAAAGAATCAACATCCCATGCCATATCAAAGAAAAATTTCAATGCAAGCTCCCCCGGTTTGATATCTCCCACATTCAACAACCAATAACGGTCAGCTCCTGTATCATAGGCTTTGCGCATTTCCTCAAAGATTAAAGTATTAGGAGTTGTATTAATCCACAAATAATCGTGAGGAGCACCGCAATAAGAAATATGATAGTAAACGCCTGCCCCTCCTTTTCGCGCGCGTTCTTCTTTATTACTCAATCTCTTTATATAACCGAAATTATCATCCGGCCATACCAAAGTAACATCTTCCGGAACTTTCAATCCTTTTTCATATATATCCAACACCTCCTTATAAGGCATAAATAATTGAGGAATAGAATCAATAGGCTTATCAATATGTTTTGCTAGGATATTACGTTGATCAGTAAGCACCTCCTCAATAAGTGAAACCTCCTTATCCTTAGGTACACCGACAAGACCAGAATCGTGAATTCCACGCATAGCTAGAGTGTAAAAATTTTCATAAGGTCCATTCTCTGAAATTCGTTTATCTAAGACCTTATTTATCATCCCCTTATTAGTCATATAGTTCCAATCCCCCATTGTTTTCTTATCCCACTCTGTCACATTATTAAACAACAATGGTTCACAATGAGCCGAAGTCATAACAATCGCATAATTATCTGCAACAATCTTATTTTCAGGATACTTATTGAATGCCCCTGAACTAGGATGCATTGCCGGAGATAACATATTACCTTTCATTCGAAGAATGAGCTCACAGACTTTAGCATACGTCTTCGGACCTATATCACCAAGTTCAGGATCATAGGTTTTCTTTGCCCACGGAGTAATGCCCCATCCTTCATCATTAATAAATAATCCCCTATACTTCACACTTGGAGCTTTTGATATGTATTCCGAAGTCTGCAAGAATAAAGATTTGGATTTCTTAACTGGTATATCAGACCACCAATATAATGGAGAGACACCCATTGCTTCAGAAATCGCAAACACACCGTATGCAGTACCTCTACGATCACAACCTACTATTACTAACGCACGGTCAATATTCGCTTCTGGTTTCTCAAGTACTCTAACAACATATTGTTCCCAACCATTTTTAATATCCTTCACATCAATCAGCCCTCTTTGGACAAAACCATCAATAGTTGCGTTTTTACCTAAAGTTCCAATAATAATTACATTTTTACCTTTAACAGACTTGGAAGTATTGACTTTCCCTTTCCTACCTGTAACAAGATAAATATCATCTGCAAATATGTTAGCCACTCGCTTTACGACCTCATGATCAGCATCTGAAACAAAAATATTGCTGACCTTTCCATTGGTACACAAAGGAAAATCCACTCCATTGGTAACCTTATTACAAACCTTTATCTGTGCATTTGCAATAGCAATACAAAAAATAAAAACAAATAGAAATACCTTTCTCATACAGTTTATTTAATTATTAAATAGTCATTAATCCACTTGAAAAAGTGTTTTAAGCTATACATCAGTCTAATTATCATTTCAGGATAAATTTAAATGCAGAGCCTCACTTTTCCAAGTGGATTATTTAATTAATTATATCCAGGATTCTGTTCAAGAATAGCGTCAGTATTCGCCTCTATAGCAGATTGTGGAATAGGCCAAATATTATAATGTTTCTGCATTCCTACACCATCACCATTAGTCTCAGGATTCGCATAATACGGATTACACTTCATTACTCTATCGTAAAGAGTCTGTGTTCGCATTAATGTAAGACGGCGCTTTTCTTCAATTCCAAGCTCACGCATACGCTCATCAAGAATATAATCCATATCAATTTCTGATTCATCTGCTGGTTTTGCATGTGCCCTATCTCTGACTTCATTTATATCTTTTGCTGCCAAATCTTTTTTATTCAAATTCATATATCCTTCAGCTCTCAACAAGTAAGTTTCAGCAAGACGGAACATGTATTGATCTGTATAAGTAACTCCCGCATCCCCTTTCAAAGAGAGATTAGCTTTATTGGAATATAATGCATCTGGATGATTACCAGGAGTCGTACATTTAGACTGGTATGCATATAGATAACGTCCAGGAATAGTTGTGCTATTTCCTTGACCAACGATGACCTCCACTCCCTCCGGTAAATGATCAACATCAAGCTCTGTTATCCCTAATTTAATAACCTCACTTCTGTGAACCGGAAACTTACGTACAAAATTATGATTTGCATTTCTCATATCACCATCAAAATCATCTTCCCAAATAGTATTAGAAAAATATTTAGTGGATATACCCCAACCAATGCCACGGCCTCCTGTATAATCAGAAACAGGCCAATTAAATGGTGTATATGTTTTTCCATCCTTCTTAATTCGGACATCACGAACCATAGGAGCGATATTTCGCTCTAATCTATAGTTAAATTTCTCTTGTAATTTAGTAGAACTACTACCTCCACCTGGAGTATCTATCTCAAACTGAATAACCCAAATTCCTTCAGTATTTCCAGCACCTCTATTTTGATTATTTCTACGAAACAAATCCCAATAAACATCTTTATCTGCTTCTGACTTTCTCGAGCCGAAACGATCTTTCATTAATCCCAATGCAGGATTATTAATCACCAAAGTAGCAGCATCAACAGCATCCTGATCTCTACCAAGCGCAAGATAAAGCTCTGAAAGAAGATGATAAGCTGCCGGAGAAGAAACTTCACCATCTCTAACCTGAGTAATATCCGGTAACTTTTCAGCAGCAAATTTCACATCTTCCATAGCTTGTATTAAGGTTTGTTCACGAGTAGAACGTACATAATCAGTCTTTGCCTGTTTCACTTCATGGAGCTCCAGAGGTACTCCGCCATATAAATACCCTAAAGTTCTATAACCAAAACCACGGAAAAAACGAGCCTTAGCTTCAAACAAAGTCTTCTTATCCTCAGATAATGAAGATATCTCGAGTCTATCAATAATAGTATTTGCTCCAGCAATCATTTTATAAATTAGATTCCAATGAATACTAGGAGTTACCGCCGTGGGATGATAAGCTCCAAGCATATTACTATGCCGAATTTGCGTACCAGGTTCTCCATCAAAAATCAGATCCGTTCCATATAAATAATCAAATGGGCGCCATTCATCATAACCATACATATCTTCCCGCACCAAACTATATAAATCATTTACAGACATATCAAAATCTGCTTCAGTCTCATAAGAGTTTTCAGCACTCATAAAGTCTTCCGGAACTTCTCGTAAGAATTTGCTCTCATTACAACCGAACAACATTCCACTTAACACACAACATAAAGCTATATATTTTTTCATAATTGTACTTCTAATTTATAGTGTAACATTTAAACCGAATGTAAAACTCTTAAGTACCGGACGACCGTTATAATCTTGACCTGCTTCCGGATCCCATCCCTTCCATTTTGTAAAAGTCAGAAGATTCTTTCCCGTTACATAAAGATTCACATTTTCAATACCAACTGATTTTGTCCAATTTTTAGGAAGATTATATCCTAAAGTGATATCTTGTAAACGAACAAAGTTACGTTGTTGATAACGAGTTGGATTTATGGTAGGCGCCTGACTAAACCGTGCATAAGTTGCATTAGGATTGTTTGGTGACCAATAATCTGCTCCCATTTCACTTATACGGTTGTATAAACGATGATTGACATCGCCTCTGTTCAGAGAACCCGAATTAGCCTGCATATATCCATCTTTACCTCCTTGTACAGAGTTAATAAAGAAGCTGAAAGTAAGATCTTTATAACGGAATTTATTCATTATACCAAAACGGTAGGCAGGATCCTTTTTTCCAAGAATTATACGGTCATCAACTGTAATTCCCTCCTTACCATCAGTATCTACAATTCTATAATTTCCTGGGTGATAACCCGTAGGAATCTCATCATTAAGCTGCCATATACCATCTATCTGATAACCATAAATAGCAGAGATCGGTTCTCCTATAAAAAGGTTGCTTGATGTCAAATCATCTTCTTTTCCGTCACCATCAACGTCTTTACCAAACAGAGTAATAATTTTATTTCTGTTAGCAGATATATTAAATGTCGTACTCCATTCAAAATCTCGAGTAGTAAAATTATGAGAAGTAATGATAAATTCCACACCTTTATTCCTAATTTTACCAATATTTGAACTAACAGAACCAAAACCAGTAATAGTAGGAATGGTCATATCATAAAGCAAATCACGGGTAGTAGTTTGATAGAGCTCCAATGAACCATTAATTCTGTTATTTAATATAGAAAAGTCGAGACCCAAATTTATACCGGCTGTCTTTTCCCATTTCAAATCACTATTGCCCATAGTTGTTACTCTTTGAGCATTTTCAGTCTCCCCTCCATCACCAAATACATAACCTGGATCAACATTTGTTTTGGACAATGATTTATAACGAGATGTCTGGTTACCACTGATACCCCAACCTCCACGCAATTTCAAATTATTAATCCAACCAATCTTAAACCACTCTTCTTCTGACATTACCCAGCCTAAAGCAACAGACGGGAATATTGCTGTTTTATTGTTCTCTCCAAAACCTGAAAAGCCATCTCGGCGTACTGTAGCAGTCAGCAAATAACGATCTTTCCATTTATAGTTCACACGAGCCATCTGATACAACAACGCTTCACTCCAAGCATTCGACTCAACAAATTGATCTGTACCTGACTCCAACGCATCAAAACCAAGCGATAAGCGTAAGAATTTTCTCGCTAAAGCAGAAGTATAGTTTTCCTTACGTTCACTAGCACCGTAAAGTAAAGTTGCTGCAATACTATGATCACCGAATACAGCACTATAATTCAATATATTATCAAAAGTCCAATCATAATAAGTAGTATGATGTTTATAAGCCTCTCCTTTCATACTTGCACCATACTCATTTGCCTGATGATGCTCGTCAATACGATAATTATTACCATAATTGAAGCGGTAGGTCAAGCCTTTTATCGGTAATTGAACCTCTGCATAGACATTAGCAAAGAAATAATTGTGTCTTTCTTTATCATTAACATCCGATTGCATAAAAGGATTAGTCGCCACAGTATTAAATGGGTATAGGACAAGCTCACCTTCTTCATCATACGGTTCAATCATCGGGCTCTGTTGTATTAAACTCAGCGAAGTTGGAGAAGCACCATCTTGTTTTACAAAAGAAGCAAATGACTGAACTCCCATCTTTAACCATTTATATGGTTTTACATCCAAATTTACACGGATACTATTTCTCGAAAAATCATCATTGATTAGATATCCCTGCTGTTCCGTATTAGAAAATGAAATTAAATAAGACATTGCATCAGAACCACCGGACACACTTAAACGATTCTCAAAAACCGAAGCCGTTTGTGTACCTTCATCCCACCAACTGTAATCTTTTGCAGAGATTCCATCAGGCTGAGAACTATCAAGCATTGTTGGAGCAGGAAGATAATCCGCAAGATTGAAATCAGGATTAGGTGTAGTATAATCCGGACCTATATAAGCTTTGTCATAATAGAATTCCCTTGTAAAGTCCAAAAATTCTTGACGGTTCATTGGCCGAAGATCTTTTGTCGGACTAGAAATTGTGTAAGACGAAGAAAAATCGACTTTTGTACCTCCTGTCTTTCCTCTTTTAGTAGTAATCAATAATACTCCGTTAGCAGCCTGAGCACCATAAACCGCAGTAGCACTTGCATCTTTCAAGACATCAATAGACTCAATATCGTTTGGATTAATAGAAGATAAAGAATTATTATATATAATACCATCCAAAACAATTAATACACTCTCGCTTCCAGACAGTGTATTCTTACCGCGTATTTGTATACTAGGAGAAGAACCTGCCGCAGTCACCTGCCCAACATTCAATCCAGGCACAGTACCCTGTAATGATTGTAATATATTCGTATTTGGAGACTTCTCAAAGTCTTTGATGTTAGCACTAATCACCGCCCCTGTTAAATCGGATTTCTTCATAGAACCATATCCGATAACGACAACCTCATCAAGCATTTCATTATCTGAATGCATACGTAAGTTTAAAAATTGTTGATCTTTAATGGTAATAACCTGCTTCTTATATCCCACATAAGATATTTCTAATATGGTTCCATTCGAAACAGATATAGTAAAATTTCCACTTACATCCGTTATTGTACCATCCTGAGTACCCTTCGCTGCAATAGTAACTCCAATCAACTCTTCACCAGTAGCATCATCAACCACTTTTCCTGATATCTTTCGCTTATTCTGCTGAACACCCGATGAAGAACCCTTACCGACTTCCATCATTGAAGTGGCTTCTTCATCAAGAAACCTTATCTCTGATTTTGCATCTGCCGGTATCATCCCCAAACACAAACAACAAACAAATAAAAATTTATATACTTTCATAGCAAAGAAGTAATTAAATTAAACAAACAAATATTAGCATATGTTACTATACTCAACATTACAAATATTTTTTTTGCAATTTTGCGTATAAATACATTCATACATTTTACAGATAAACAATATATTTACAATAACATTAAAATAAATTATCTTCGATATACTGAATTTCATGTAACGATTTCTCAACAAAGTATCTTATAGTACTTATCGAAAGAAATAGAGAAAACAACTAAATATTGCCTACAAACATTGCAACGACAAAAGGGCCCACTAATTAGCTGCAAACGTTATCAATCTATTAAGGAAATGTAGATCATATCCGATTTAGAGTCGAAGACAATTATTCATATTGCCAAAGAACCGCTGGAGTCATTGTTATATCAATCATAGCCTCCATATCAAATATAAATTTCGATAAACATAATTAAAACATAAAATTATACCAAACCTGAACTAAAACTCAGAAACAAAAATTATCCGACTTATCATCTAGTACGATTCAATAAATCCTGCCAATTCAATATATTTTCTGTAAAGTGTCTCATAAACGAGAGAATATTTCTCATTTGGTCCATATTCTACCTCAATATCCGAACCCATACATTTTACAGCTTCATTAATATCAGAGTATACTCCTGCCGCAACAGCAGCAAACATGGCTGCTCCCAAAGCACAAGCCTGTTCAGAACGAAGTACACGAATAGGCATATTCAACACGTCTGCCAATGTCTGCATCACGAAAGGAGCCTTTTTGGTAATACCACCTATAGCATTGACAGAGTCGATATGTAATCCTTGCTCTTTCATATGTTCTACAATACGTCGAGAACCGAATGCTGTAGCCTCTACTAATGCACGAAACATTTCTGGGGCAGTACTACCTAGAGTCAATCCAGCAATGGTTCCTTTTACATTCTGATTCGTATCTGGAGTACGACGTCCATTCATCCAGTCTAAAGCGATAACACTATTTTCAGACGGTTCAATACTCTGAGCTTCTTTAGTCAATTCTACCAGCATATCATTCAATGCCTTCTGTTTCGTTTCTCCATCAGGAATATTTTTTAATGTCCATGACAGTAAATTCTTAAACCAAGCATATATGTCTCCAAATGCTGATTGTCCAGCCTCAAAACCTATAAGTCCCGGAAGCACCGAACCGTCAACCTGTCCACAAATTCCCTTAATACAACGATCCCCTATTTCAGTCTTTCCACCCACCATAATATCACAAGTAGATGTCCCCATGATACGAACCAGTACTCCCGGTGCTATCGATGCCCCAACAGCTCCCATATGAGCATCCAATGCCCCGACAGCTACAGAAACACCTTCAGGCAATCCAAGTTTGTCCGCCCATTCCAGTGTCAATGTACCTGCTTTCGTGTCACTAGTATAAGTCTTTGTGAACAGATGTGGTAGCATTTTTTTCAGCGCAGGGTTTAGGTTTTCAAGCACTTCACCTGAAGGGAGTCCCCAACTCTCATGCCACATTGCTTTATGACCTGCGGCACAACGGCTACGAAGAATTTGTTCTGGAATAGTATTGCCTGTTACTAATCCAGTCATCCAATCACAATGTTCTACCCAAGCATAAGCAGCATCTTTTATTACACTGTTTGTATTGATAATATGCAACACCTTTGCCCATACCCATTCAGATGAATAAGTACCACCCTCATAAAGCAAATAATCAAGATTACGTTCTTTTATAAATGCATTGATCTGCGCAGCTTCGTGGACTGCCGTATGATCTTTCCAAAGAATAAACATTGCATCCGGATCTTCTTCGAACTCAGGTCGTAAAGCCAACGGCATTCCCATGTTATCTGTTAGAGCAGGAGTACTACCAGTTGTGTCAAAACATAACCCACAGATAGCAGCTATTTCTTCTTTATTCAGATTGGACAAAGCTATATGTACCGCTTCTATCATAGACTCAATATAATCTAATGGGTGCTGACGATAACGGCTATCGCGTGCATCGCAATAAAGACCGGCCTTCCAACGTGTATAAAAGCTTACTCCAACAGCTACTTCATGACCATTGAAGGCATCCACTATCAGTGCACGACAAGAATCAGTGCCAAAATCAAGACCAATAACATATTTCTTTTTAAATTCCATAGTCCAGACCTTTATTTAATAGTAGTCAACTCCTGTTTTCTTGCAATAAAAAATCCATAATAAGCAATCACAGCAAAAGCGATGCCTGGAACAACGTACGCTGCCATAATACTACCTGTCTGATCAGAAACAATACCCTGTATTTGAGTCAGAACGGCTGCACCAGCAATAGCCATTACCATAAATGAGCCACCAATCTTAGTATCATTACCCAATCCTGTAAGACCAAAGCCATAAATAGTCGGGAACATCAATGACATACAACCGGAAATACCCATCAAACAATAGACCCCAAAACTTCCCTTTCCTAACATAGTACCCAAACAGAAGATAACAGCAAGAAGAGCAAGTCCAATCAATATTTTATAAGCTCTCACATATTTCATCATTACAGTACAAACAAATCTCATAATTACAAAGAGAATAAGTGACATGATATAATAAGTAGCTCCAGCCTGTTCTGCTGTACGCGGTAATAAATCATCTAACCCAAACCATTCACATCCGTCATAAAACATTGCAGCCACAGGTTCAATACCACGCAACGCATTAACCACAGCATCAGCAGAAGCAGAATCCCCCAATGAAGCCAATACACCATCAAAGTCCAGTTGTACCATAGCATAACGAATAACAAATGACCACACAGCTATTTGTGCACCTATATTAAAGAACTGTGCAACTACGCCCCATACATAATTTTTATTTCTTATTAACCGGCGAAGAGTAGCTGCAAACTCCACTTTTTCCCCTTTTTCACTGAGATTGGGCATTTTAGTGAATCGAATAACAAGCAGAAGTGCCAACATTAGTAAACCAAGTAGCACATAAGCTGTAGTAACAGCATTCAACTCCTGCCCCTGAATGGCAGCTAATTCCTCTACCGGAAGCTGTGCCCGTTCGGTTGCTGTCATTCCATTCAATTGTGAAAGAATAAAAATCTGACTGATTACCACCCCCGTAATTGCCCCAAATGGATTGAATGCCTGAGACAAGTTCAAGCGCCTCGTTGCAGTACTTTCAGAGCCAATAGATAATACATAAGAATTTGTAGATGTCTCTAAAACTGAAAGTCCCGCAAAAAGAACAAAGATTGCCAGCAGATACATAAAGAAACTGAAATCAATATTTACTCCTGAACTAAGCATCGCCGGATAAAACAATAAAGCACCAAGCGCATATAAACCAAGTCCAAGCATTACACCAGATTTATAAGTATACTTCTTGATAAATAAAGCACCAGGAACAGCACAGCATCCATATCCCAATAAATAGCATACGACCTGTATCCAAGCTGTTTTTGAGTCACTCATACTCATGATACGCTTGAAAGCTGCTAGCATAGTATCTGTAAGATTATTCGGCACAGCCCAAGCAAAGAAAAGCGTAGTTAACAGAATGAATGGGAAAAGGAGTCCTTTCGGTATTATTTTATTCGATTCCATACAAGTTCTCTTTTATATAATTACCCTATTGAAACTTTGCTTTAATTATATTCAGGTCGGCTCCAAACAATTTTTGTACAATAGGAGCCAACTGTTCATCCTTACCTTGTATATGAACTACTTTCTGTATATGAACCAATGATGCTCCAGGAATCAGTTCGGCACCGGGAGAAGATGTCTCGATCTCATAGAAAGGTCCCATAATAGAGCCATCCTCTACCGGACCATCATTATAAGAGTTGATTACATCACCGGCAAATGGGTCTTCCTGAACTCCCCATTGTCCATTTACGTAAGTTGAAGAAACCTCAGGAAGATTACACCACAAAATAGTAAGTACCCCCTTTGAAGAATCATAACTTCCACATAAGTTCGTTGCACGTGAAGCTGGCAATCCCAGTTTGGAACGATAAAGTCCGTCTATTTTAAAATAAATAATACCATCTTCCTTTATTAGCCTGTCTTCAGGAATCTTGCCGAAATACTCATCATTCACGATTGTTCCTTCCGCCCCCTGTTTATAAGGAATGAATACAGTAGTAGTCGGCGTGGGATTAAAACAACCAAGCATCCATACAGATATCAGCCCCGTTTCTTTTGTCCACGCATTCTCACCCATATTGGTAATCTTATTCTCACTTTTATAAGCCACAATTTTCATATCATTTGTAAGTTGGATATTAAAATCTGCAGCCACTTTATCAGCATCCATCAACGACACGATACGATCAATATTTATATCAAAAGTAGTACCGGAAGCATTTGTCAAACGAGTATCTTTCACAAAACGAATACTGCTTTCATTTTGTGCTTCAACCTTAAAAGGCTCCGTATCAAGCACAGCAGGAACTACCCAATTATCATAAACCTGCTCTTGCCCACCTTTGAAGTAAAGTGAGAACGGGCCACCTTCAGGACCAAGCCAAAAGCGCTCTTCACCACCCACCGGATTAAATTGGGTACTGATCTCTCCCTTATCTATAAAACGATAATTGATCCAGCCAAAGCTATCACCTTCATCACCAGAAGCAGAAGAAGTCATAACACGCCCCTGCCACGCCGGTATAACCATTACTTTAGAATTTCCATCAGCAGATACCAACTCTGTATATTCAATGCCATGTTTTTTTAAGAACTCAGCATCATAAGCATAACTTCCCATCTTTATTTCATTTTGTCCGCCGCATGATACAAGTATTGTAGTTGTACCTACCAGCAAAGTATTTTTCAGTTTGGTTGATTTCAACATACTGCCTAAATTATTTATAGAGAGGTCCGTAATTCTTGCAAGCTCTGTAATCACTTCCTTCCATATCTTCACCAAAAGCGGCCCATGCACTAGGACGGAAAATGTTTTCCTCTGAAACATTATGCATACACACCGGAATACGAAGCATAGAAGCCAAAGTTATCAAATCGGCACCGATATGACCATAACTAATAGCACCATGATTAGCCCCCCAGTTATTCATAACAGTATATACATCACGGAAATATCCCTTGCCGGTCAGACGCGGAGCAAAGAAAGTAGAAGGCCAAGTACGATCAGTACGTTCATTGATAGCTTTAAATACATTTTCGTCCAGATTCACAGCCCAACCCTCAGCAATCTGTAATACTGGTCCCTGACCCTTTACAAGATTCAGACGACACATTGTCACAGGCATTTCACCGCGTGTCAGAAACTGGGAGGAATAACCACCCCCACGCATATATTCACGACTAGCCGGATGCCATTTAGTTACAGCAAGACAAGTTTCCACTTCTTCTTCCGTAATTTCCCAGAAAGGTTTCATTACGGGTTTGCCATCACGCGTTTGACAACCTGTTCCGTCAAGTGTACAAGAACCGGAGTTGATAAGATGAATGAAGCCATTTGCAGCCTTACCTTCCAATTTCTTACCTGTTATGCGCTCAACAGCATTCGGGCTCCAATAGGTACGTACATCTGCAAATATTTGTGCAGTATTTGTCAACAGATGATTGAATAACATAGAAGTACAATTTAACGTATCATTTTCCGTTGCAAAAACAAATGCTTCACGAATACCGTTCCAGTCGAAAGAAGTATTCAAAATAGCCTCTGAAAAATCACCGTCAGGCTTATAGTCCGTCCACTGACGCTGTCCCTGGAATCCCGCAGCAATTGCGTTATGCCCCATTGATTCTTCCTTGAAACCCATTTCCGCCAATTTAGGATTACCAATCATCATATCACGGAAGATAAGGGTCATTTTCACCACATATTCCCAACGGGCATCTTTTTCTTCACGCGAATACACCAAATGGGGCGGATTAAAGTCTGTTCCTTCATTGCTCTTACAGTACTTTTCGGTCCAAGTCATAGCTTGCTCAAACTCATCATGGTCATAAATACCTAATTGAATACGACGCTCGATCTCACTGGCATCCACATATTCATTACGCATACCCAAATATTCCTGAAAAAAATCAGGATTGGGGATAGACCCTGCAATACCCATAGATACACTACCTATCGAAAGATAAGATTTACCTTTCATGGTAGCTACAGCTATACCTGCACGGGCAAAACGCAATAGTTTTTCTTTTACATCTTCCGGTATATCTGTACAAGTAATCTCTTGTACATCACGTCCATAAATGCCAAATGTAGGTAATCCTTTCTGTGTATGCCCTGCTAATGCCGAAGCCAGATAGACGGCTCCCGGACGTTCTGTACCATTAAAGCCCCAAATAGCTTTGGGCATTTCCCCATCCATATCAATAGTCTCAAACCCATAACACCAACAAGGAGTTACAGAAAGTATAACCCCCACTCCATTATTGCGAAATTTCTCTGCTGCCATAGCTGCTTCAGCCACTCCACCAATAGTAGTATCTGCAATAACACATTCCACAGGAGTACCGTCACCATGACGTAAAACAGAAGAGTAGAGTTCAGCTACTTTATGGGCCATAGTCATGGTCATATTTTCCAATGACTCACGAATACCTCCACGGCGACCATCGATAATAGGACGAATGCCAATTTTCGGTTTTCCACCGATCAATCTTGAATTTTTCATGGTTTAACTGCTTTATTTAGTATTAATTCAATAAATTAGCAAAAACGATTAAGCAATTATATAAAAAAATAAATCTCTAAGAAATCATCTCAACAAGCTCACCCTCTGCGAGCACAGATTGCACAGTATTCCCATTAGCCATACTATCTATCAGAATCTCAAGTGCTTTTTGTGCCAAAATATCTATAGGCTGCCGGATATAGGATATAGGTACATTAAAAAAGTCAAATGCAGGATTACCGTCAAAACCCGCTAAACCTATTTTGCCAACAATCCCTTTTCCCATATCTTTTATCGTGTACAAACAAGCTAATGAAATCATATTGGTAGCGAAAAGAAAAGCATCTACACCAGCATCAACCATCTTAGGAAGTAAACGATCCGCCGATTTCCTGGGAGCATTTTGTTTCAAGCAAACTACATTAATAAAATTCTTCTTACCAACATCTCCCATAGCTTTTTTGTAACCGCGAACACGTTCTTTCATATGAATCAGGTCAACATCATAAGCCACCATACATGGAGCATTATAGCCTACTTCTAAAAGATGTTTGGTTAAAACATAGGAAGCATTAAAATTATTCAGGGCAACATAACTTACATTGATGTCAGAAAAATAACGATCAAACAAAACTATCGGAACATTATCATATACGAGTGAAGCTATGATTCTTTCCGAGCCCTCACAAGGGACTATTATCAGTCCGTCTACACCTTTATTAATAAGGTTACCAACAAGACTATTCATTTTATCCTTGTTTTCATCCGAACTTCCAAAAAGCACAGTGTAATTTTGTTTGGCGGCTTCATCCTCCAACACACGCGCCAGCTGGGAGAAAAAGGGATTGGATATATCAGAGACTACTAGTCCGATCGTCTTCGTTTTACCACTTCGGAGACTTTTTGCCGCAAGATTCGGCTGATAATTCATATCATTAGCGATCTTCAATATCCGTTGGGCAGTTTCTTCACCTACCCGATATTCCTTTCTTTTGCCATTCAAGACAAAAGAAACCAATGCTGTTGAAACGCCTGCAGCTTCAGCAATATCCTTTAGCGATATTTTTTTCAGTGACGACATATATTTGCGCAATGTTTTTGCTATAAAATAGCATTATACTTTCAGGTTATATTGTGAATTAACAACACTTATCATGTTCTCACGGTGCAAATATAAACATAAAAATTAAATCTGCAAATTATTTTGCTAATTCGTTATAA
>OJRV01002383.1_pt1 | contig 18271 bp, 19 predicted proteins | sample 1599241 | NCBI WGS metagenome assembly OJRV01 (sample SAMN04168656, study PRJEB22393) | human gut metagenome | biome: human gut microbiome; feature: stool | host: Homo sapiens | collected 2014-03-17 | reverse complement strand
CCACGCAGGATACATGGGCAATCAGAGGATTATCAGAGGGCCTCCCTTTTGCGGCATAAATTTTTCTTGCCGCGTCCTCGTCCAGCGCATTGCCGCCCAGACCGTACACGGTTTCTGTGGGAATGGCAACCAGACCGCCGTTTTTTAACAGTTCTGCGGCAATTACAATATCTTCGGCACAGTTACCGTTTAATCGTTTTGTTTCTATTGTAATCCCCTCTTTCTGTTTGCCGTTATTCCTGAGACTCAATGGAATCTTCGATTTTTGCCGCTCTGTCTGCGGTAATCAAAGCATCCACCATTTCGTCTATGTTTCCGTTTAACATGTCATCAAATTTATATACGGTCATACCAATTCTGTGGTCGGTAATTCTGCCCTGCGGATAGTTGTAAGTGCGGATACGCTCCGAACGGTCGCCCGTTCCTACTTGAGAACGTCTTTCTTCCGCCAACTGGGCGTCTTGTTCCTTCTGTTTTGCTTCATATAAACGGGAACGCAGAATCTTCATGGCTTTGTCTTTATTTTTCAGCTGACTGCGTTCATCTTGGCATTCTACAATCACACCTGTGGGCAAGTGTGTAATACGGATAGCGGACTCTGTTTTGTTCACATGCTGCCCGCCTGCACCGCTGGCGCGGTACGTGTCAATTTGCAGGTCTGCCGGATTGATTTCAATCTCAACGTCATCTACTTCCGCCAGAACAGCAACCGTGGCGGTAGAGGTATGCACACGACCCTGTGTTTCCGTTTCCGGAACACGCTGTACGCGGTGAACGCCGCTTTCGTATTTTAAACGGGAATAAGCGCCTTCGCCTGTAATCATAAAGCTGATTTCTTTATAGCCGCCAAGCTCTGTTTCATTGGAGTTGAGCACTTCCACTTTCCAGCCTTTGGATTCGGCATACATGCTGTACATACGAAACAATACGCCTGAGAACAAAGCAGCTTCTTCACCGCCTGCACCGCCACGGATTTCCACAATTACATTGCGGTCGTCATTTGGGTCTTTGGGAAGCAGTAATATTTTCAGTTCATCTGCAATGACTTCCAGCTGTTTTCTGGAATCATTCAGTTCCTGCTCCACCATTTCACGAAAGTCTTTCTCCAAACCGCCCGCATCCAGCATTTCTTTTGCCTCTGCTTCTGCCGTGGACGCTTTTTGATACTCCTTGTATTTTTCTACAATCGGAGTAATATTTTTCAGTTCTTTCATTAAATCCGCATATAGTTTCTGGTCGGAAACAATATCAGGGTCATACAATTTTTCATTGATTTCATTATATCTGTTTTCAAACACCACTAAATTATCAAACATAGCTGCACTCCAAATTTTTCATTTTTATTGAAATCCCAAAACACCGCTTCTGCGCTATTGCTCTGACTCTGTTGTTTCCCGCATGATTTTTTTTATATTCTTTTCACATTTCAGGCGCGGAACCATAATTTCGTGTCCGCAGCCCATACAGCGAATTTTAAAATCCATACCGGCTCTCAACACCAGAAATTCTTTGCTGCCGCAGGGATGTTGTTTTTTCATCATTAGTTTATCCCCGGGACGAACATCCATATCAGCACCTCCGTCCGCTTGTTTTTTCGGTACAGATTATTATATCACTTTCTATGGTCAATGCACAATCATTTTTCAAAACAAAGTGAAATATGAAACAAAATTTGATTGGATAACTTTATGTTTATGTGTTCCGGTTCTATATGAGACATAGAAAAATACTTTATATTGTCCAGAAATAAAAAAGGTTTGCCTATCATTTTAGGCAAACCTTTTGATTATTCTGCTTTTTTCTTGCGTTTACCCGCAAAAATCGCGGCTATTCCTGCTGTTGCAGCTAAAACGGAAGCCCACAATCCTGTTGCGGATTCATCTCCTGTACTAGGGTTATTGTCATCTTGATTCCTGTCATTTTCAGGTGTGCCGCCTGTAACGGTTTCACTGTCTGCAACAGGATAGCTTCGGATAATGGTGCCTGTATAGTTGCCCATAAACGTAATGGTAACCTCTTTATTGTTTCCGTTGGTTGTTTCTGAAATCGTATAATCAATTCCTTGTGTCAATACTTTATCGTTATCTTTTATGATAAAGTTGTCCAGATTTGTTTCATGATTGATTTCAGGAACGGTAACCTGAGAAGCGTCTTTCGGAAGAATTTTAAACATCTGAGGTTCACTTTCCATCGCTTCCAAGCCTTCTTCTCCCGCAACAACGGCTTTCACCCAATATTCACCTGCATTTTGCGGGATATCTGCTTTATATTCTCCATCTTTACTGTCACTGAATACGTAACTTACCGTACCGAATGCAGGCTGTGCATGTACAGACATGGCTTGTCCATAAATCATATCAGACACGGTTAACTGTGTATCCCATACATTCGTAATGATTAAGTTCAGTGTTACATTCAATTTTACTTGTTGTTTTCCTTCACTTACCACATAAGTATAACAAATAGGTCTGCCCGGTTCATAATCGGTAACGATTCCGTCTTGCAGAGTTGCGCCTGTAATAGATTCTATTTTTGTACTGTCAACATTCGGTAAACTATCTTTCAAAGCAAAGGAACTTCCCTGTACATTCAAAGATACTACGGAATTTAGAGATGTGGAGGAACCGTTTTGTTGGATAATTTGCAGTGCTTCATTGCTGCCGATTTCAAGAGAGGATAAAGGTACATTATCAATTTGTAATGTTTTCAAAGCAGTATTTTTGCTAACATCCAATGAAGTGATTGGAGTATTATTTAAAAGCAAATAGAGTAAACCTGTATTTTTTGATACATTCAAAGCCGTCAAGTTTGTGTTTGAAACATTTACAAACTGCAGTGCTGGATTGTTTGATATGTCTAATGTGTTTAACTGTGTAGCTTCTAAACGCAACCCAACCAAGTTGGTATTGGTGGAAATATCCAAATTTGAAAGTTTACTGCCCGTAGCATCCAATTCATACAAATTTTCACAGCCTGCGAAATCCAGCGATGTAATATTGGTATTGGAAACATTTAGATTTGTTAAAGCGCTCATATCTGTAACAATTAAATCCGATAATTGTTTGCAAGTACTGAGATCCAATTCCTTTATTTGTGTGCCTCTTAAATCCATTTTTTCTATGCTGCTGTCAGAACAAAGTAAATACATCAATTCAGGATTATTGCTTAAATCCAATACTGTTAAACCTGTATTAAAACAACCTAAATACTGCAGTTTCTCATTTTTACTTACATCCAAAGAAGTAACGGAAGTTCCTCCTACACGCAAGCCTCTTAATTCAGGAAAAAATGAGATTCCTGTAACATCTTTAATCTCTTTTCTGTCTGTTAATGAAATTTCATTTACTTTTTGAATTTCTTCTGCAGATAATATACCATTTTTATCTGTATCATACGTTTCTGCTATATAGTTTCGAAAAGCTTCATCCGGAAAGTTTACTGCGTCCAGCTGTACATCACCGGAAAGCGCAAGCGATTCATCGGACATATTGTGATCTACCGAAGATACCGCCTGTACATTCTGAGCATTGACCGCATTTACAGCTGCAGCTGACATGCCGCTGACTCCCAAAATAATTGCAGAGCTTATTGCAATTACCTTTTGCTTTTTAAATGTTTGAATTTTCATTTTTCTTTATCCTTTCCTGCATATTTGTTTACAGTATTGCTTTACGATTGCTTATGATGACTCTCATAAATTGCAATATTATACTTTTGCAAAAAAAGAAAATTACAGGAAAATACTTGAAAAATGTCTGTTATTGCACTATAATGTCAATATAAATTACATAATATTACTGTTTTGTAAAAGTATAGATTACCAAATATGTAAAATACACATGATTACCTAATTTCAGATGAAGAGAGTATCGCTCCAATCAAAAAGTTTGAGTGCAATTCAGATAATTCAAACAAATGTTTTTTATGATGCCATATAAATTTTTTTCATCATTTGGATAATACTAAACATATGATAAAGATGAAGAGGTGTATCATATGAAACAACAACATTATCCATTTCAATTGGAGCCGCTCCCTTACAGTTATGACGCTTTGGAACCGTTTATTGACCAATCCACATTACATTTTCATCATGATAAGCATTTACAAACGTACGTAGATAATTTAAACAAAACATTGGCTCCATATCCTCAACTGCACAACAAAACCTTAGAGGAATTGCTTTGCAATTTAGACGATATACCGGCAGATATTCGCACTGCGGTTCAAAACAACGGTGGTGGTGTGTATAATCATCAGCTGTATTTTACCTCCATGCATAAAAGCAACTCCGTCGAAAATCATCCACACGGTGAAATTGCTGCAAAAATAGCAGAATGCTTTGGATTTTACGATGTATTCAAAACAAAACTGAAAGAAGCCGCACTGGGACAATTTGGTTCAGGATACGCTTGGCTTGTATATGACAACGGCAGTTTGGAGATTGTAAAAACTCCCAATCAAAACATTCCGCCCATACACTGTAAAAAGCCTCTGTTGCTGATTGATGTTTGGGAACACGCATACTATCTGGATTATCAGAACAGACGCAACGCTTATATCGACAGCTTCTTTTCTGTGATTCACTGGAACAAAGTAGAAGAACGCTTGCAGTCTTATATGGAAAAATAAAAAACAATCCCTTCCCGTTTTGGGAAGGGATTGTTTTTTATTCTGCAAAAAGTTCTGTGGATAAATAACGTTCGCCTGTATCGGGAAGCAATACGACAATGGTCTTACCCTGATATTCGGGACGATTTGCAACTTGGGTTGCGGCCCAAAGAGCTGCACCGGAAGAAATGCCTACCAACACACCTTCCGTATGAGCGAATTCTTTTCCTGTTGCCATGGCATCTTCATTCTCCACAGGAATAATTTCATCATAGATAGCAGTATTTAAGGTATCGGGAATAAAGCCTGCACCAATACCCTGAATTTTATGAGGTCCCGGGGTACCTTTCGAAAGCACCGGAGAAGAAGCAGGTTCCACCGCTACAATGTGTACATTTGGATTCTGCTCTTTTAAATAAGCGCCAACACCGCTGATGGTACCTCCTGTGCCGATACCGGCAACAAACACATCTACATTGCCATCGGTATCATTCCAAATTTCAGGACCTGTTGTCGCCCGGTGCACCGCAGGATTGGCAGGATTTACAAACTGTCCCGGAATAAAGCTGTTTGGAATTTCCGTAGCCAGTTCTTCTGCTTTTGCAATAGCGCCTTTCATACCTTTGGCACCTTCGGTCAGAACAACTTCCGCACCATATGCTTTTACCAAGTTTCTTCTTTCAATGCTCATGGTTTCCGGCATAGTTAAAATCACGCGGTATCCTCTGGCTGTGCCCACTGCTGCCAAACCAATACCTGTGTTGCCGCTGGTAGGTTCAATGATAACGGAACCTTCTTTTAATTGACCTTTTGCCTCAGCATCTTCAATCATCGCTTTTGCTACACGGTCTTTTACACTGCCTGCCGGATTGAAATATTCCAGCTTTGCAAGAATTTTTGCATTTAACTGATGTTTTTTTTCGTAATTGGTTACTTCCAATAACGGTGTACCGCCGATGAGTTCCGTAAGACTTTTATAAATGTTGGCCATTTTGCCTGACTCCCTTCAATATACAATTCATAATTCATTTGTGATATTGCAGCCTGAACATCGCATACGTACGTTCAGACAAAGCGTAAACATACGCATTATGCTCACCTCTGTCTTAATGTTTACTATTCATACTATTTTAGTACTGTATAGAGTGTACCCCTTTTTTGAAAAAAAGTCAACCAAAAATCCATAAAAAATAGTTTCTTGTGATATATATCAGGATTGTATCTCAATGTTACATTTGGCCAAATATCGTTTCATCATCATGCGAATACTGTCCGGACTGTTTCCTCCCCCTATCTCTGCTGCCACTTGTACCCAAGTATGGCCTTGTACAAATCTTAAAAATATAATTTGCCGTATCATACTGTCATCAATGTTTGAAATATATAATATCAATTTTTTATATTCTTGAATGCTTCTTTTCATACATTGCTCTATTAATTGTTTGCATCGTTCTATTTCAGCCAGTATTTCTTTATCTGTTGATTGCAGACAAATATCAGGTATATCGGGAAGAGAAATTTTTTGCATTTCCACTGCCTTTTCCAACTCTTCCAGGCGTTTTTGCTCCACAATGATTTCTTTTCTTAAGTACAGTAATTGAGAAAAATCATTTAGTGTCATTCCTGTTCTCCTTTTAAAATAAAAAATACAGAATTCTGTATATATATTATATCAGAATTCTGTATTTTGTCAATTATGAAAGATTTTTACTAACCCAATACCGTATCTTGCTCCAAAATATCGTTAGCCCCATAAAACATAGGTTCTTGCTTTAACTTTTGGTACATAGCTTCATAGCTGACTACTGCATCTTTGTCCAGTGGATACTCAAAGGTATGTACAAAAATAGACAAGTCTAAAGGGATTGGAAAACCGATTTCGTTGATTTCCTCTGTCAATGCAATCACTTTTTCTTTGCCGTATTCATCGCCCGTTTTTGCCATTTCCTCTTCAAGCTGCTCTTTGACTTCCTCCTGCCGCTTGATCAGTGCTTCCCTTTCTTTTTCCTGCTGTCTGTAACTTTCATCTGTATAGCTTTTTACCGTGACTTTGATACCGTCTACCATAGAGATACTGTCTATACGGTGATACGTTGTTTTTACACCTTTTCCATTGATCAGTTCTTTTTCCAATGCCATTTTACTTCCTCCTTTATGTCGTTCTTTTCCATATATAGCATGTAATGTACGGTTGTAAGTTGTTATGTGCTTGTCCGCCGCCTGTATATGGAACGTACATATCCATTTGTATTTCCATCTGAAAGCCCGTGCCACCCGCAGGGTCGCCGTAGTAGTCGGATAGGAAAACTTTGCTATAGTCCTCATTTCTTCGCATTTTAATATCGTGAGTATGTGATGGCATTTCTGCAATCGTTAGCGTATGCATTTTTTCTCCGCCTGTTTTCTCTACCGTGTTAAAACTTGTATCGGCGGTATTGACTCCCACAGGAGTTCGACCGCCTCCCCATGCCGCCCATGTTCCCCCGTATAGGGTTCCTGGGTTTGTGGAAACCGTTGTTTCAAACAGACTTCCCACAGGATGCGATGCCAAAAAGATTGCACTTGTTCCGATGTCCGCCGCTGTAATTGTGATATTGCCTGTTAACGCCTTTCCGTTTATCGTTCGGCTTGTAGGTACTGCGCCTACATCGGCTGCGGTCGGCATTTGTATTAATTTACCGCTTTCGTTTAAACCTGCCACGCCGTTTGCCTGATTTCGTTCAGAGCTTGCAATTGCACTGACATCCTGCGCAGTTAACGTAATATTGCCTGACAACGCTTTTCCGTTGACAGTAGTTCCCACAGAAACCGCACCTACGTCATTGGCAGTTGGCATTTGCTGTAATTTACCGCTGCTGTCCAGTCCCGCAATTCCGTTTGGCTGATTTTTTTGCTGTGAGATTGCCTCATCTACCAATTCTCCTGCTACTTGCGCCATTTGTTCCACAGCTTGATTTGCTCTGTCCGCTGCTGTATTTGCTTGACTGACTGCTGCTTGTACAGCAGTTTGCGCCTGTGCTACCGCTTGTTGTAATTGTTCGTCTCCATTGTCCAGCCAGTCGTCCACACTTTGCATTTTATGTAAGATTTCTTCATCTTTTACGGCAAGCCAGTCATTCATTTGACTTTGCATCTGTTGGGATAAGTCATCAAAAGCATCATCGAATTCATTTAGTTTTTCGTTTAAGGCTTCGGTTACGGTGTCTATCAGACCGTCCGCTTCTTTTAATGCTTTTAACAATAATGTAAATTCATTGCTGCTTTCTATTGCTTTGTCATCTTCCAAAGAACGGTCAATGATAATCGTTAAACCCAAAATTTTTAACAGAGAACCGTTTTTATCTATAATATGAATTTCACAATCGCAAATCGTACCTGCCACAGCACTCATTTGGGATGTTAATTCCACTGAAATCAAACCGTTTTTTGCATCAAGAATTTCACAGATATTATATACAATAGTTTTGTCGGGTTTGGTCATATAAATTGCCGCTGTTTTTTCTGAAATATCCAGCCGTTTGTCATGGTCATACAAAGATACTTCAATCCATCTGGCAGCAATTTCTCCCTGCACTGCCGTAACAACCGCGTGTGCGTTGCGCCAGACATTTAAGCATACTTTTTTTGATGTCATAGTTTCCTCCTTTATGTCATGTTATGATAGTTCCATTTTTACTTTATCAAAATAGACAAGAACAAACCGAACAACTGAAATTCTGTTCATAAAATTTCCAAATATATTTTCATATTCCTTACGTAATGTTCAAAAAATGTCCATAATCTAGGATTAAAATAAAATCATTCCAAGAAGGAAAGGTAATACTTCAATTACCTGAAATAATCGAAACTGCCCGCGTTATGGATTGGTCGGAATACCGGATCATAACCAGAGCAGACCAAAAATTCTTTCCATATGGAAATTCAAATATATCATATTCTCATACTCCCCCTAAATGCCGCTGTAAAGCGGTATTTTTTTGTTTTCATCATAAAATCGTTTCGATGTTTGATGCATATTGCAAAGAACTGTCGGCAAGTAACAACAGTTCTTTGTAAATTTGTTTTGAAAATCATTACAATCTCTTTTATCATGTGGCAGAGGTTCGTAAAAATCATGGTGTCTGCAAATGTATTATCGTTGCCAAAACAGTTTTGAAATGGAATGTATATCATAATAAAATGAGCCTTGTGATTTCCTCCTTGCATGCATGCAAACGAAATATCATGGAAAACAGTAAACATTGCCAACCATATTTTGATTGTTTCCTGTTCATACTATAAACGGAGGTAATCGACATGCAGGAACCTTTTTTATGTTTATCGGATTTACTGGACCAAGATTTGTCCAGCTATGAATATTTTCATTCTTTGCCTTTGGAAATTCAAAAGAAAATAGAAGAAAGCGACGTCAATTCATTTGCGGATATGCAGCAAATGGCTGAAAAAATAAAAGCGGAACAAACACAAAAATAAACAAAAAACCACACACCGTACGGTGTGTGGTTTTCTATTATAATACGCAATTTAAAAATTCTTTTGTTCTTTGTTCTCTTGGATTTGCGAAAAATGCTTTTGCGGGGCCTTCCTCCACTTTATAACCGTCTGCCATAAATACCACACGGTCACTGACATCACGCGCAAATCCCATCTCATGGGTAACCACAATCATGGTCATACCGCCGGTTGCCAATTCTTTCATGACTTGCAACACGCCGCCTACCATTTCAGGGTCCAACGCAGAAGTCGGTTCGTCAAACAGCATCAAATCCGGTTCCATTGCCAAGGCGCGCGCTATGGCGACACGCTGTTTTTGTCCGCCTGACAGGTTGACAGGATATTCGGCTGCTTTGCTTTTTAATCCAACACGGTCCAGCAGTTCCAAAGCACGAACGTGTGCCTGTTCTTTTGACATCAGTTTCAAATCCACAGGGGCCAACATGATGTTCTTTTCTACGGTCAAATGAGGAAATAAATTAAAATGCTGAAATACCATGCCGATATGCTGTCTTAACTTGTTGATATCCGCTTTTTTGTCGGTAATTTCTTTTCCGTCTACCACAATGCTGCCTTTGGTTGGAGTTTCCAATAAATTGATACAACGCAAAAATGTACTTTTACCGGAACCGGAGGGACCAATCAAACTGACAACTTCTCCTTGTTGTACAGTCATGTCGATGCCTTTTAATACTTCCAATTTTCCGTAGTATTTATGAAGATCAGTTACCTGTACCTTTGAGTTTTCCACGGCGCAGCCTCCTTTCTACCACAGCAGACAATGCTGTAAGCAAAGATACCAAAATTAAATAGTAAATTGCCAAAATCAAGTATGTGTTAAAGCTTTCCAGGTTTTGTGCCACAATGGCCTTACCCACTTTTGTAAGCTCTGCCAAACCAATGACGGATAGAATGGAAGAATCCTTCAGAGTAATGATAAACTGATTAATCACGGAAGGAATCACGATTCTGGCAGCCTGCGGCAAAATAACTTTCTGCATGGTTTTCATATAAGGCAAACCGAGAGAACGTGCCGCTTCCATCTGTCCCACATCCACAGCTTCAATACCGCTTCGGAAGATTTCAGACAAATAGGCGCCTGCATTCAAGGTAAGCGTAATGATACTTGCTACCTCTACAGGCATGGTAAATCCAAGCAATTTCGGAATACCGAAGTAAATCATAAATGCCTGTACAATTACAGGTGTACCGCGAATGACCCACAAATATACTCTTGTAATGGCATGCAGCACTTTATACTTGGAAAGACGCAGTGCACAGAACAACAGTCCCAATACAACCGCAAATACCAATGATACCGCTGTAATCCATAACGTTACGCCTGCTGCCTGTACAAAACGCGGAAAGGTGGTTCCAAGCAGTGTAAAGAAGTTAACGCCTTCATTGGATTCCACATTTGCCGCTGTACCGTCACCGGAAGAAATATAGCTGTCCAAAATGCGCTGATATTCTCCGCTGGCCTTTACATTTTCCAAGCCGTCGTTGAACATTTGAAGCAGCTCTGCATTTTGTCCTTTTTTCACACCAAGACCGTAAGAAGAACCTGCCTCTTTTTCACCCACCAACTTCAGTCCGATGTCTTGACTGATTGCATAACCCAACACAGGGTAATCTTCAAAACAAGCCGCAGTATTGCCAAGCTTTACATCTTCGTACATATTGGCGGAATCATCGAACGTAACAACGGAAAAACCGTATTGTTCAGACAGTTTATTTGCTAAAGTGGCACCTTCCGTACCGACTTTTACCGCTACTTTTTTCCCTCTTAAATCTTCATAACTTTGTATGGAATCGTTTTCCTTGCTTACTGCCATGGAGATTCCCGAATCAAAGTAAGGGGTGGAAAAATCCATTTTCTTTTGGCGCTCTTCCGTAATGGAACAGCCTGCCAAAATACCGTCTGCTTGTCCCGATTCCACCGCTTGCAATGCTGCGTCAAATCCAATGGCACGCGCTTCATACTCAAAGCCTTGGTCTTTTGCAATTGCTTCCAATAATTCTACGTCAATACCCACACGGTTGCCCTGACTGTCTTCAAATTCAAACGGAGCAAACGTTGTATCCATTGCTATGATATATTTTTTTCCCGTGCCATTGCTCTGTTCTTCGTTCTCGCTTGCAGCGGCAGCGCCAAAGCAGGAAAAAACCGTTATCAGCATCAACAACAGCGCCGCCAAAGAAAACACTTGTTTTGTTCTGTTTTTCTTTTTTTGCATGCCCACTCATCACTCCCTAACAAAATGAAATACTTTCTATGGTCACCAAACATGTTCCCTCAGATGTTTGGAAAACAAAAAACGTTATATTCCGTTTAACACAACAAAAGACCGGGACAACTCCCGATCTTTTTACATATACACGGAAAATCTCAATTTATTATACCGAATCACCGGTTTTCTGTCAATTAAAATATATTTGCCCTATTCTTTGACAAAATAGAGCAGTAGCTGAAGAAACAGAAGAATCTGCTGAATAAATTCGCATTTTGAAATATCCGTCTTTTGCGACGGATATTTTTGAATACGCCTTAGGACAATCTATAATACTATATTTTATATTTTAATTGATATCTGAAATTGTCAGCAGCAAAACTTGCTCATGGACACAGAGAATCCGATTCCGATATGACGTACAATGGAAAATAAAACAGCGTTGATGTCCATTGGCAAAGAAGATTTGATTCAGCATAAAACCTCCGTACCAAGTCTGTCTTTTATCAATGAGAACTGTGAATTTTCCTTTTGGGGTTACCCTGCTTTTTCCTGTAACAACCGTCATATTCCAAAAACCATCACACAATGGATTTGACGTATCCCCTCCACGCTCTCGGTTGCTGCCGCAAACAAGAGAAACGCCGATGTATTGCCTGCAAAGTAGAAACTGAGCTCAAATACAGAATGTCCCAAACGCTGTTTGGGTGTATCAAAAAAGAACCTGCAATCAACATCGGAAATTCTCTCACAAAAACAAAAAGAGTCCGAACGCAAAATGCATTCGAACTCAATTTGGTGCTGGTAGCCAGACTTGAACTGGCACGGTATTGCTACCGAGGGATTTTAAGTCCCTTGTGTCTGCCGATTCCACCATACCAGCGTGGAACGTTTGTTATTATATCATAAGTAAATTACAAAAGCAAGCATTTTATTTTGTAATTTTTATTTTTTCTTCCGAACAAAAGCACACAGGATATGGTACGTTCATATGTATCATCACACATTGGTTTTCACACCTCAATCGTTGATACCGGGAATACGAATATTGTACTTGCGGTAGTATTCTTTTGTTTCATCAACCCTGTAAACTTCACTTTTGTGCTTCTCCCACAGCATGGTGAGCGGATAAAGATTAATCCATATTTCGTTGCTGCTCTCTTTTTGAGATTCATCAAAAATCAGCTGCATGCCCAAATGCAAATGCGGAACCTCAATATTGTTGGCATTCTCTTTTGTACTGTAGCCTGTGTGTCCGACATAGCCGATGACATCGCCCGCTTTTACTACTTTGCCTTCTTCAATGCCTTCCGCATAAGGACGATTTTGACGCAAATGCGCATAATAATAGTATCTCGTACCATCCAAACTGCGTATTCCCAAACGCCATCCTCCGTATTGATTCCAACCGACCGCTTCCACAATACCCGATTCAATCGCAATCACGGGTGTGCCTGTCTGTGCCATCAAATCATGACCCAAATGCTGCCTTTTGTAGCCGTAAGTACGCTGGGCGCCAAAATCGTCGTAATGCTCAAAGGGATAATTTTTGGCAATGGGTGAATAGGCAATCAAACCGTATTTATCCTGCCAAACCGTTTCTCCGTTTTCTGATGTTGTTTCTATTTGATAATCACCTACCATTCCTCCCAGTACCGCAGTGTATGCTTTACTGTAATAGGCATAATACTGCATTCCTTCTGTGAGGGATTCCATTGTTTCTCCCGACTGAAGTTTATCTACCAATGTATCCATATCAGAGCTTTGATATCTTGAAAAATCTCCGCCGTACTTGGCGCCCAAATATGCCAGCAAGTCAATCCAGCTGATTTTTACTTCCGCATTTTCTTCATGGCTTTTTATGTCAATCTGCAGCGCTTTTTCCAATGCCGCGTATGTGACATTAAATTCCACATACTTGATGAACTCTTTCTTTTCCTCTGTCTGTGATTGTACAGATTCCCCAACATTGGATTCCCCGACCGATTCCTGTATGGACTCTGCCGAGATATCCTGTGATAACGATTCCGTTTGCATATCGGACACTGTGTATTGCCCTGTACAATAGATACCTGCAACAGTTCCGCCAATGGCGCCGCACACCCCGATACAAACAACGGAAGCGATGATAATTGTTTTACGTTTGAAATTGAATATCATGTAATAATCCCCCGCTTTGTTCATTCTTATGAAGCAGCGGGGGAAAATATTTCTTTATTTACAAATCATCCGCATCTTGTACGGGAGCCTCATCGTCATAGGTCATTCCCGTATAACTGCCCAGCACATCGGAATAAATGGGTCCCTCCGTATTGGAAAAGGCCTGTGTATGGTCACCTTTTCCGCCGTGACTTATTCCGTTTTGCGTCTGATGCAGCGTTGCCGCAATATTTTTAATTCGTTTCATTTTCAAAGATGTTTTTCCATGTTCGCCGCGTCTGTAATGTCTCACCTTTCATACCTCCGCACATCAATCAAAATAGGCAAAAAAAATTGCTTCCTCCTTATTATAAGTAGGAGCAAAGCAATTATTACTGTTCTATTGATTTTTCGGCCAATATTGCCCTGATAAATCTTTGATGACTTCCGATGCCAATATCAATCCTGCTACCGGCGGTACAAAAGATACGCTGCCGGGTGTTTGACGTTTTGAGGAATCCTGTTCCACTTCGGCATCTTCTTCCCTCTTTACGGGAACTTCTTTGGAAAACACCACTTTCAGCTTTGGAATGCCTCGCTTTTTCAGCTCCCTGCGCATCACTCGGCACAGCGGACAGACTGATGTTTGATAAATATCTGCAATTTCAAATTGTGTGGGGTCCAATTTATTGCCTGTTCCCATACTGCTGATGATAGGAATCTTTTTTTCATGGGCTGTTTGCACCAATGCCAGTTTTGCGGAAACCGTATCAATGGCATCTACAATATAATCGCAATCATTGAGAAAATCAGTGTCGGAATCTGCCAAAAAAAATTCTTTTTTGACTACTACATCCGCTTGAGGATTGATGCTTAAAATTCGCTCTTTCATCACATCTGTTTTATATTTTCCCACCGTCTGCATCGTTGCAATGATTTGTCTGTTTAAATTGGTAAGCGAAATGGTATCATGGTCTATCAGACAAAATGCTCCCACACCGCTTCTTGCCAACGCTTCCACCGCAAATCCGCCTACGCCGCCTATGCCAAAAACAGCAATCTTCTTTTGTTTTAATTGTGTCACGCCTGCTTTTCCCATTAAAAGTTCGGAACGAGAAAATTGATTGAGCATACTGCAACTCCTATCACTTGGTTGTATTGTACTACTCACTGTAATGGTTCTTTTTTATTTTGTCAAGAATCCTGCCAAATAAACAGGAATTTGGTAAGTAAAAGAATCCATAGTTCAAATAAATCAGATATATGAATTGCGGTTGTTTCCGCGTATTGCTCGAATGGCAGACACGTTCGCCGATTAAAATAAAAAAACACTGCCTGATATCTAAAAAAATCTACGATTTTAAACGGTAATATTATATAAACGCCTTTTTGCAGCTTGCTCCAAAAAGGTGAAAGGATAATCATACAGAACATAACGAAGGTTTTCTTATGTATTTGTTTGCTCATATTGGTTTCTGCTGAACATCAGCAAGATTGATGATGATTTTCCCTTCCTTTTCTGCTGACGCTTTCCATTGTGCAGCGCCACCCCAAGCATGTGTAACATATACAACAACATAATCAGACTGCTTAAGCATCCATTGGTTGCGTTTTATAATAGCGTATTTGGGAGGTATATTTGTAAGCTCAACAGGAAAAACAGTGTCTGAACTATCCTGATGCATCAATGGATGCTTTTTGCTCGGCATATAAGCAAGTATAACAGCATAATTGATATGTGGATAAATCATTTTTAGCTTCTTGAGTGTATCTCGGACCATAGAATCAAACCTGCCATGATTTCCTACATAAAATGTAGTGATATTTTTATGTTGTATCAAATCTGCCAAAACCTTTTTTAAAATAAAAGCTGTTGGCTGCGGCACATCTCTGTGTCCAAAAAATGTACAAATTGCCACACAATCACCTTCAAATCCAATTAACTCAATTAAGTTAATTGGATTTTATCAAAAATCTCGAAATACATCAACCCGTATTCGGGTAATTTCTCTGAAATTTGCCATTATCATGGTATTAACCTATAAGTGGGTAATACTGATGATGAGGTATTGATGATGGAGTATGCAGATATATACGTAAAAAGAATTCGCGAACTTTGCAAACAGAGAGGAATTGCGATTAATAAGCTTGCGGTAATGAGTGATGTAAAGCAATCTACACTTGACAATATTGTCCGCGGACTTACAAAAAATCCAAGAGTAAAAACCTTGCATAAGCTTGCAATTGCCTTTAATATGACATTATCTGAATTTCTTGATTTTAATGAATTAAATGAATACTCTTTTGAAGACAGAGATGATGAGTGAATTTATTTAACAATTGAAACAAAAAGACTTTATTTTTCAGGAACTTTAGTTTCTAAAACAAAAACCGTGCATTCGACAACATGTCTGCTGCACGGTTTTTTACGATGAACCATAAAAATTACAATCATCTGTCTTTTTAAGAGATAACATGGTATACTAATCGAAGATAAAAATGAGGTGTATGAACATGTACTATTTGGGAATTGACCTTGGCGGCACCAACATCGCTGCCGGCGTTGTAAATGAGCAATATCAAATCATCGGACGCAGCAAAACAAAAACGCACGTCCCTTGCAGTGAAGAAGAAATGTGCAGTCAGCTTGCCTTTGCTGCACTTTCCGCTTTGGAAGATGCAAATATCACCATAGATGAAATTGAATGGATTGGCATTGGCAGCCCCGGTTCCATTGACCGTACCAACGGCATGATTACCTTTTCCAGCAATCTGCACTTTCATCAATTTCCGCTGGAGCGATTGCTCAGTGAAAAACTTTGCAAACGAGTCATCATCGAAAACGATGCAAAAGCAGCCGCTTACGGCGAATTTTTGGCAGGCGCCTTAAAAAACGCAAACAATGCCCTTGCCATTACACTGGGAACAGGCGTTGGATGCGGCATTATTATCAACAAACAAATTTACAGAGGCTCAAATGCTTCTTCGGGAGAAATGGGCCATATGGTAATAGAACACAACGGCCGTCCATGCAAATGCGGCAGAAACGGCTGTTGGGAGCAATATGCATCGGCAAACGGATTAAAGCAAACCACAAGAGAAATGATAGAAAATCAGCCCGAACATGCCGCACATTTGCTGGAACTGATTGGTCACGATTTGGATAACATCAGCGGACGTACTCCATTCCAGGCCATGCGAGACGGTGATATGCTTGGTACAAAAATATGCAATGCGTATATTGAAATGCTGGGCTGCGGATTGATTAATGCCGTTAACATTTTTCAGCCGGACATTGTATGTTTGGGCGGAGGCGTATGCAACGAAGGAGAAGCGCTGCTGGAACCTTTGCGCAAACTAATTGAAAAAGAACGGTATCCTGTAGAACAATCGCATCCCTTTACCCTTTGCAAAGCACAATTGGGAAACGATGCGGGTATCATCGGCGCTGCATTGTTGGGGTTGGAGACGTACGATAAATAACCATTATAAAAATAATTCGTTTTCTTTTCTTTTCGCAAATAGAGGTTTCATTTTTTCAGAAACTGCACTCAACATTTGTTCATCAAGATGTCTTGCTTTGCTTGGGCAAACTTGAATACATCTCATACATGAAATACATTGTTCCACCTTCGTTTGATTTGGCGTGTCAAAGGGAATTGCATGTACCGGACACAGTTTTGCACATAAGCCGCACATGGTGCACAAATTAGATGCTGTAGGATAAAATGGAACTTCTTTTAATTCCTTATAAGGACGATTACCTTTCACTTGTACTTCTGTTAAAATCGAAGCATCTATTTTTTCTTTTATTTCTTTTGCAAATCTTTTTAATTGGTGCATGTCATCCGTATCAGGTCTGCCGGAGGCAAATTGATGCATAATGGAATGTTCTGCAATTGCAGCAACACCACCAATACAGGCAAATCCCTGCGATGTTACAACATCATATAATTCTATGAGCGTATCATCGTAATCTCTGTTTCCATAAGATACCACTAAAATAGCGGATGCACCATTTCCCTTGAAACCATTGATACGCTCTGCAGCTGTACGGGGAACCCGTCCCCCGTAAGATGGCACTCCTATCAAACAAATATCATTTTCTGAAAAGATTCTCTCCGGAATTTGGTCAGTATACTCACACAAATCAATCTCTTGATAGGCTCCTATTTCTTGAGCTAACGTATTTGTAATCTTTTTTGTTCCCTGTGTTGGACTAAAATAAATAGAATAGATACTCATTGTTCCATGCGCTCCTTGCTTATTTTATTACATAGCATTAACATCGGTTCTGCTTGCTGCCAAAATTCAATCACCGGCTTTACCGTTGTGCTTTTAAAATCAATATAATAGTAGTTTTTAGTTCCCTCTCTTCGTCTGGAGATAATACCTGCATCTAACATGATTTTTAAATGGTGTGAAACTGCAGAGCGAGATATATGTCCCATTTTTTGAATATCTCCCACCCGGATTCCTCCTCTTCCGCCGGTTTGAATTAATATTAAAAATATTTCTTGACGAACTTCATCTCCTAATACAGTCATAATTGGGCAAGCCTTTTTATAATTTTCCAAAAATTGTTTCCGCAATTGTTCAAACTCTTGATTCAATGAAATACCCCCAATGACTCATTTCTGTAAACCATTATAATGATTCAAGAAATAAATACAAGCTCGGTCCCGAAAATCGAGTTCATTATGGTCTGTTTTTCTCAAATCAACCATTTTCATGATTCGATACAACAAAAAAGACAGGTTTCTCTTTTACGGAAAACCTGTCTTTTTATTTATGAT
>OJRV01002350.1_pt1 | contig 18469 bp, 16 predicted proteins | sample 1599241 | NCBI WGS metagenome assembly OJRV01 (sample SAMN04168656, study PRJEB22393) | human gut metagenome | biome: human gut microbiome; feature: stool | host: Homo sapiens | collected 2014-03-17 | reverse complement strand
AAAGAAAAGAAATATCTGATTATTCAGATCATCTGCTCTTTTCTGCCCAAGAAAATCCCACAGGATCAGCAGCAATATTACCATTGCCGCAATCAGAAAATCCATATTGTAAACCATGGGTATCCTCCATCAGTTATTCTGTCTTTCAATCGCATGGACGATTAAGCCAGCATAGTGGGATACGCTCCCTCTTCTGTCATTTTCACAATTCCCTCAATGCCGCACTGTACCATACTGTCTACTGCCTGCTCAGTATAGAATGCCATATGCTGGGTCATGATGACGTTGCGGAACTGATGAAGATAGAACCAGTTTCGGTTTGCAATGATGTCGCTTCTGCGGTCACAGTGGATGATGCCTTCCTCGCCCTCCGCAGTATCCATACCCAGAGCGCCGATCTGCATAGATTCAATGCCATCGATCAATGCCTCGGTATCGGTCAGGCCTCCGCGGGCACAATTCACCAGGATCACTCCTTTTTTCATTTTTGCAATGCTCTCATGGTTGATCACATGGTGGGTGGTCGGAAGCAGCGGCATATGAAGCGTGATGATATCACTCTCCCGATACAGCGTGTCCAGATCGACATACTCCGCCATCTCTGCCACCTCCGCATTCTGATAAACATCGTATGCCAGAATGCGGCAGCCAAAGCCCCTTAAATCACGGATGACCTGCTGTCCAATGCGGCCGGTCCCCATAACGCCTACCGTCATGGCACACAGATTTCTGCCCTGCAGTCCTGCCAGGGAAAAATCATTGACATAGCCACGCCAGAACGCCTGCTTATACTGACGCAGACACATGAGTATCATCATGATGGTAAAATCTGCCACGCCATCCGGAGCATAATTTGCGTTGCAGACATGAAAGCCAAGCTCCTTTGCTGCATTCAGGTCGATATGGTCACTGCCGATGGTCCTGGTGGAAATACATTTCACGCCAAGTTTTTTATATTCTGTCAAAAGCTCCCGGTCAATTTTTCCCTGCCCCAGTATGGTAACTCCCTCACAGCCGTACACCAGATCCGTATTCGCCAGAGACGGAACTTCGCTGTATTCTGCAATCTCTGCATGATATTCCCTGGCCCAACGGGCAAAAGATGCCTTTTCGTCCGGACGCACTTCAAACGCCGCAATCTTCAAAATAATCTCCCCCTTTTTCTCTTATGTGCTCTGTCTGAATTATATATGTAATCACACCACCCTGTCAATTTACATTGGTAAAGCCACTCCAGATTTCTGATATCCTTTTCTGGCCTATGAACAGAAAAAAACCAGTATTACCGGTCTATCACACATGTATTATCCCGAAAATACTGGTTCCCTGATCGTAAACTCCGATCCCTCGTTTCTGATTTTCTATTTCACTGTCGCTTTGATCGCTGCCTTCAGTCTCACAACCATCTCATCCACATCTGCCTTCTCAATGACAAGCGGAGGAACGAAACGGATGATGTTTGCTCCGGCGCTGATGAGTACCAGATGCTGCTCCATCAGTGCGTTGCTGACAACCGGACCGACCACGGTATTAAATTCCAGTCCCTGGATCAGACCTTTTCCCCGGTGTGCGATGACACAGTCATACTCTGCCACGATCTCTTCCAGCTTTTCCCAGAGATAAGCTCCGATCTCCTGCACATGACCGACAATGTTCTTCTCTTCGAACACATCCAGTACCGCATTGGCTGCCGCACATACCAGCGGGTTCCCGCCGTAGGTCGTGCCATGGTCCCCCGGCACCATGGCGGTTGCCGCTTTGCCGCATGCCAAAAAAGCTCCGATCGGAGTTCCGTTGCCAAGAGCCTTTGCAGTCGTCATGACATCCGGCTTCACTCCGTAGTCCTGCCATGCGAACATCGCACCGCTTCTTCCCATGCCGCACTGGATCTCATCCAGCATCAGAAGCGCATCATGCTCATCACAGAGAGCACGTACACCTTTGATAAACTCTTCGGTTGCCGGATAAATACCTCCCTCACCCTGGATGGTCTCCATGATGACCGCGCAGGTCTTATCGGAAAATAATGCTTTCACACTGTCCAGATTGTTAAACTCCGCAAATCTGATATTCGGGATCAGCGGGGCAAAGGGCTCCTGATAGTGGTCATTTCCGGTTACGGAAAGGGCTCCCAGGCTTCTTCCGTGAAAGGAATGCTTCATGGCAATGATCTCATAATCCGGTGCCATGCCCTTATTGTAGGCATAGCGCTTTGCGATCTTCAACGCGCCCTCAATGGCTTCGGTACCGCTGTTGGTAAAGAACACCTTTTCCATCCGGGATACCGCCAAAAGCTTCTCACCTGCTGCAAACTTCGCCGTCAGCTTACCCTTGCCAAGGTACGCATACCGCTCCAAACGCTCCGCAGCGCTGAACGCCCGCATATTTTTAAGCGGGTCATCATCCAGCACCAGCGCGTCAAACGCATAGCCGTCCTCAAACAGGCCGACCTTCTCGCCAAAATCGGCCCAGAAATCTCCGCCGCCGACAGTCGCCATATACAGCGCTTCCACCATCGTCAGCGGCTTTTCACTCTGGTCGATATACCGCCAGCGCAGCTTGCTGACCTGCACGGCGGTAGCCATGACCGTGAACAGGTCCAGCGTCTGACCGCCGGCCACGTCGCTGCCCAGGCCGACGCGCCAGCCGCCGCGCAGGTAGTGCGCCGCGGGGGCGATGCCCGCAATGACATTCTCGTTGCTGGTGGGGCAGTGGGCGATCATGACGCGGTTCTGCTTCATCAGCGCGGCCTCGTCATCGGGGCTGTAGATGCAGTGCGCCATGACGGTGGGCACGCCGCCGCCGAACAGGCCGTACCGGCTGTAGCTCTCGCCGTAGAATTTTGTGCCGGGGCACAGCTCGGCGACCCACGCGATCTCGCCCGGATTCTCGGACAGGTGACTTTGCGCAGGTACGTTGTATTCTCTTGCTAGTTCGCCGAGACCGCGCATATACTCGTCACTCGTGCTGGGGGTGAAGCGCGGCGTGATCATCGGGCGCACCGGGCCCGCGTGCAGGGTGTTTTCGGCGCGGCAGGTATCCAGCCAGCGGCGCGTCTCGGCCAGACCCGCGGCGGCGGACGGCTCACGGTAGCTGTCGGGGCTGTTGCGGTCCATACCCAGCTTGCCGACAAAAGCGGAAAGTCCCGCGCCGCGCAGCTGGTGCATCAGTTCGAGCGTTGCGTCGGTGTGCAGCGTCGCAAAGATGCAGGCGCGCGTTGTGGCGCTGTTTTTCAGGTCGCGCACAAAATAGGAATAGCCCAGCCTGGCGTAGGCCGGGTCGGCATAGTGGGCTTCCTCGGGGTAGGTGTACTGCTGCAGCCAGTCCAGCAGCTCCAGATCCATTGCCGTGCCGCAATAGCTGTACTGCGGCGCGTGCAGATGCAGGTCCACAAGACCCGGCGTGATGATTTTGCCCGTATAGTCGAGAACTTCCACCCCGGCAGGGGCAGTCTCGCTGAATCCGGTGCACAGGCCGTTTTCACACAGAAGATAGCCCTCGCGGACGCGGAGGGTGTCCGGGGCGGGGGTGTCGAGGAAGGTGCCTTTCAGGGTGAAAGTGTTCATATAGTATACCTCTTTATATAGGATTGCTCTGTAGGGGCCGGGCATGCCCGGCCCGCAAGTTTACGGCAGATGTCTGCCCACCCGCGGGGCGTCGGGGACGCCGCCTCCTACAAAGCGGCGATTCCAGACTCTATTATAAACAATCTCCCCCATCTGTTGCAAGTTTTTTATTTACTTTACGTCGCTAAAGCGGTATAATACTAATATCTATTGATGTTTGAAAGGAATAACGATTTGGAACGTAAACAACTCGCGCCCGGCGTTTGCATTACAACGCTGGATGCTTCTAAATTCAACCGCTGCCGCATCACGCTGCATCTGCGCTTTCCGGCAAAGCGGGAATCTGCCACCGACGCCGCGGTGCTGGCCCTTGTGCTGGAACGCGGCTACGCGGCCTGCCCCGATATGACCGCGCTGTCCCGCCGCCTGGCCGAGCTGTACGGCGCGGACCTCGGCGTTGACCTGGCCAGCGCGGGCACGGACCGCGTGCTCTCCGCCGATATCTGCGGCATCAAGGACGCTTACGCGCTGGCGGGGGAGAACCTGACCGCCGCCTACGCCGACATTGTGCTCGGCACGATCTTTGACCCGTATCTCGTGGACGGCGCGTTCGACCCCGAGGCCGTGCGCATCGAGACCGAGACCCAGGCCCGCCGCCTTGAGGCCGAGTTCAACTCGAAGCGTCTCTACTGCGTGCGGCAGGCCCGCCGCAAATTCTACGGCGACACCCCCGCGGGCATCGAGCTGGGCGGCTACCCCGGCGAGCTCGTCAATGTGACGCCGCAGAGCCTCAAGGCCGAGTATGACCGCATCCTCTCCACCGCGTACATCGACGTGATGGTGCAGGGCGTCGATGAGGCCCGCGTGGCCGATATGCTGCTGAAAAAGCTCGACGGCATCCGCCGTGACCCGCGCCCGTTTGCCGCGCCCATCGCCATGCCCGCCACGCCGCTGCGCCATTTTAAAGAGGAGATCCCCGGCCTGACCCAGGCCAAGCTCTGTATGCTGTTCACCACGGGCGAAGCCAACCCAAACCCGCCCAGTGTCAGCATCCTGCGCGTCGCCATGAGCGTGCTGGGCGGCTCTGCCACCAGCCGTTTGTTCCGCAACGTGCGTGAGAAACAGTCCCTTTGCTACTACTGCGGTTCTGCCGCCCAGCGCGCCACCGGCGTCATGATGATCGACTCCGGCGTCGAGCCGGGCAAGGAGCAGCAGGCCGAGGCCGCCATCATTGCCGAGCTGGAGGGCCTGAAAAACGGCCCCATCACCCAGGAAGAAGTTGACGACTGCCGCCGCGGTCTTTTGTCCAGCATGGACGCCCTCGGCGACAGCCTGGCCGCGTTGGAAAACTGGTACTACGGCCAGATCACACGCGGCGAGCCGCTCTACCCGCCGGAGTACGGCAAGGTGCTGACCAGCGCTGTCAGCTTGGACGAGGTGCGCCAGACGCTGCAGAGCTACAGCTATTCGGTCTGCTACGCCGTGACCGCCGAGCCGGGCACGCAGGGGAAAGGAGGCAGCGAGGATGTTGAATAACGATCACGAGAGCTTCGCCGCTGCCCAGGCGCGCGCCGCTGCCGCCGTCAGCTGTGAAAGCGTCGTACTGCCCAGCGGCCTGACCGTGCTCTGCCGCACGATGCCGGGCTACAGCAGCGTCCACGCGATTTACGCCACGGGCTTTGGCTCCGTCCACCGCGCGTTCAGGCTGGACGGCAAACAGATCACACTGCCCGCCGGTACGGCGCATTTCCTGGAGCACAAAATGTGCGAGACGCCAAAGGGCGACTCCTTCACCTTCTACGCCAAGACCGGCGCGTCGGCCAACGCCTTTACCAGCTATGACCGCACCTGCTACCTGTTCTCGGCGACCCAGAAAATTGACGAGAACCTTGACATTCTGCTGGGCATGGTCGGCAAGCCGTGGTTCACCAAGGCCACGATTGCCAAGGAGCAGGGCATCATCGGGCAGGAGATCAAAATGTACGACGACAGCCCCGACTGGCGGCTGCTGAACGCGCTGTTCCGCTGCCTCTACGCCGACCACCCGCTGCGCGACGACATTGCGGGCACGGTGGAGAGCATTGCCGAGCTGACGCCCCAGATGCTCTACAGCTGCACCAGGGGGTTCTACGCGCCGTCCAATATGGTGCTGAGCGTCGCGGGCAAGATCACGCTGGCGCAGGCTGTGGACGCCTGCAAGCGCAACGGCCTGTACCGCGCCCGCGCCCCGCATGAGGTCGAGTGGGACATCCCGGCGCAGACCGGCCCGCTGCCCCACAAGGAAGCGTTCTTCACGATGCCTGTCACGAAGCCCTGCTTCGGCGTGGCCTACCGCGAGGAGCCGCTGGCCGAGGGTGACCTGAAGCGCGAGCTGCTGCTGGACATGCTGGGTGATCTGGTCGTCGGTGGCCTGACGAAGCTCTACCGCCGTCTGTACGATGAAGCGCTGGTCAACCCCGAGTTCTCCGGTGACTTTATCGCCGTGCGCGGCGCCTGCACCGTGGCCTTTACCGGCGAGAGCGACACCCCGCGCCAGGTCGTGGACCTTTTACAGGAGGAGATCGAGCGGATGCGCCGCGAGGGCGTTGACCCCGAGGTCTTTATGCTTGTGAAAAACCAGATGTACGGCGAGCTGCTGGGCGACGTGGAGGCCGTGGACGATGCCGCCGAGGAGGCCGCCGCGGCCTGCCTGAAGGGCCGCACGCTGGCGGACGAGATCGCCGCGCTGGCTGCGCTGACCGTGGAGGACGCCAACGCCCTGCTGCAGACGGCCCTGCGGGAGGAAAACCGCGCCTACGTGCAGATCGACCCGGCAGAAAAATAACGAGGTTAAGTTGAAAATGGTCTATCATGTGCAATTTCCCGGGTTGGGCCTGGATCTGACGGTCAACCGCGTGGCGCTGGCCATCGGCGGGTTCAACATTTACTGGTACGGCGTCATCATCGCGGCGGGCATGCTGCTGGCGATGCTCTACGCCTTCCGCAATGCCGTGGACTACGGCATCGACTCGGACCGTCTGGTGGACGTTGTGGCCATCGGCACGGTCATGGCCATCGTCTGTGCCCGTATTTATTACGTAGCTATGGCACCCTTTGCGTATCAAAGCCTCTGGGAGATGATCGACATCCGCAAGGGCGGCATCGCCATCTATGGCGCGGTCATCGGCGCGTTTGTGTTCGGCGCTCTGGCCGCCAAATGGCGCAAGGTGCCGCTGCTGCCGCTGTTTGACCTCGTTTCGCTGGGCTTTTTGATCGGGCAGGGCATTGGCCGCTGGGGCAACTTCGTCAATCAGGAGGCCTTCGGTACAAACACGACGCTGCCCTGGGGCATGTACAGCGAGGGCACGGAGGCGTATCTCAAATCCGTGCAGGTCACGCTGCCCGCAGGCGTGACCGTAGACCCCGCCGCGCCGGTGCACCCGACGTTTTTGTATGAGAGCATCTGGTGTCTGGTTGGCTTCGCCGTGCTGGCTTCGCTTTACAAAAAACGGCGGTTCAACGGACAAATCTTCCTGGGCTATATCATCTGGTACGGCCTGGGCCGCGCCTGGATCGAGGGGCTGCGCACCGACTCACTGCTGATCGGCAATACCGGTCTGCGCGCCAGCCAGCTGGTGGCGATTGGGTCGGTCATTGTGGCCGCCGCGCTTATGGTCATCGGTCTGCGCAATGCCAAGGGCAAGCCGCTCATGGTGCCGCTGGCTGTGAAGGACCTGAAAAAGCAGGCCGAGGCAGGGGACCGCTTCACGCCGGACACCCTGCCCGCCGGCGCACCCCACGCCGAGTTTGTCAAGGCCACCGATGCCATGAATGCGCGTTTGGATGCGCTGGATTTGAGCGAGGTCGAGATCGAGGAGATTGAGGACCCGAAGGAGTAAACAAACGCTTTGCAGCGCGGCGATAGGCGCTGTTGGTGTAAGACCCGACACCGTTTTGCCCGCCCCGGCGGACAAAAAATACATTTGAAAGAGGGAACTATCATGGGAGCAACTGTCATTGACGGCAAGGCATTGGCCGCCGCCACGAAGGCCGAGGCCGCAGAAAAGGTCAGGGAGCTGAAAAGCAGGGGCATCAACCCCTGCCTGGCGGTCATTCTGGTGGGCGAGAACCCCGCCAGCCAGGTCTACGTCCGCGGCAAGATCAACGACTGTGCGCAGTGCGGCATCGAGAGCCGCAGCATCAACCTGCCCGCCGACACCACGCAGGACGCCCTGCTGGCCGAGGTGAAGAAGCTGGCGGATGACTCCGCTGTGCACGGCATTCTGGTGCAGCTGCCGCTGCCCGCCCAGATCGACGAGAAGGCTGTCATCGACGCCATCCCGCCCGAGAAGGACGTGGACGGCTTCTCGCCCGTCAACGTGGGCCGTATGCAGATCGGCGAGCCGTGCTACCTGCCCTGCACCCCGGCGGGCTGCATCCGCATGATCGAGTCCACGGGCACCGACATTGCGGGCAAAAACGCCGTCGTCATTGGCCGCTCGAACATCGTGGGCAAGCCCGCGGCGCTGCTGCTGCTGGCGAAGAATGCCACGGTCACGATCTGCCATTCCAGGACGAAGAACCTGAAAGAAGTCTGCGCCGCCGCGGATATTCTCGTGGCCGCCGTGGGCCGCGAGGGCTTTGTGACCGGCGACATGGTCAAGCCCGGTGCCGTCGTCATTGATGTGGGCATCAACCGCGGTGCGGACGGCAAGCTGCACGGCGATGTGAACTTTGAGGAAGCAAGCGCCGTGGCAGGCTACATCACCCCGGTGCCCGGCGGCGTTGGCCCCATGACCCGCGCCATGCTGATGCTGAATACGCTGGAAGCAGCCAAACGGCAAAATAAGTAAGGTAGATAAGTAATCAGTAAAAGGCATATACCGTACATATCCAATGTAAAAATAGAGGATGTGTACGGTATATGCCTTTTTAAAAGGATTATTCAAGCGATTGCACGGGAATATTATCAAGAATCAGTTCGCTAAAAAGTGGAGTTCCGGTTTCGTCGAGGTAGGTAACATTTCCAGAACCGTCTTTTGCCAAGACTGCACCATCATGGTATAAGCCATCGGTGGTGTAGCCAATCTCTGTATCCGTGTATACATGGTTTCCTGCTGCATCGTAATACGACTGTGAGCCGTCCTTGGTCACGTAGAAGAAATTTCCGGAGAAATCTACTGGATCAGTGGTAGGACCATAAACTGGTGTCCAGTCTTTATTGAAAACAGCGTGATAGCTATTTCCATCTGCACCGCGGAGGGGGAGGATGCAGAGCGAATTTTGCATGGAAGAAATATTAAGTAATTCTGTGCCCGCGTTGGAAACTGTAAAATCTGAGTTACTAAAATCAAGCTTAGAAAAGAAATCGTCATCTAATCGATGGATAGAATCATCACGAAGGTCATAAGAAATCAGGCCATTGACTCCCTGCGCATCGTTTCCGTAAACAATGCAAATGTTGTCTTTGACTTTTGATGGCACTATATTCCAAAAGACAGAATCAAGATAAATATTACGGACGTTTCCGTTTGAATCTGCCACAGAAAAGCCACAGGTATGTAGCATAGAATCCGTTTCTAAATCGAGCGTTTCAACAAAGGACAAACTATCTTCATAAAAAGATAGTTGCTGAGGATAAGAACCGAAGTTTTGCCAGGAATGAGTGCCTATGCAGTAGTATTCCGTTTCTATGCCAGGAATATAAAAAACACCTTGACCAGAATAATAGGCTTCAGATAATTGCTTTGATGATGTAAACTGTGTTTCGACTGAACCGTCGCCAGCATAAATAGTGTAGGTATAACCGGCAGAATCGAAACTGGAGGCATATTCTTCAAGAAGGGTGTAACCATCACCATAGGTCAGGATACGAATATTGTCTGCGTCTGGGAAACTTATATGCGATTTTCCGTTGACATCAATTACATAAAGAGTATCTGGACTGATTATACAAGCATACCCATTGGAAAAGTCGCCAACAGGGGTGCAATCTTGGTATAGAAGTTTTGCAGTGCCGGTCTTATCAATGCAGGCAAGATAAGAAGTGCCCTGCTTTGTAAAGGAAATCCACGCCAGACCATCTGAAAAGGAACCATAATGCTGAATTTCTAAGGGGGCGTTTTTGGCTTCTTCTTCAGCCCTTGCGGCTTCGACGTTTGCTTCCTCTTCTGCAGCGGCATCGGCCTCGGCCTGTGCCTGAGCGGCAAGCTCGGGCGTGCTCCAGTAAATTTCCTCTGTTCCGTCGGAAAAACCAAGGACAAGCTTTGTATCAGATACGGAGAAAATTTCCTTTGTCCAACTAGAACTATAAACGTCTGTGACTTTCAGAAGGTTGTTGTTGACAATGGACCATGTTCCGGTTCCGTAGGTGCCGCCAATGCTGCATGTTCCATCAGAATAAAGGATGAAATTCGGCGAATCATTGCCGGGACGATACCATTCGTGGCAGAACAAAGATACATCAGAATTGGCGAAATCCGAAGATGCAGCAATATTGGAGGCGTTGCCTTCCGGGAAGGACATTTTGCCGCAGGAGGGAAGAAAAAGAAGCAGAGGAATAAGGGCTGATGATAGAAGTGCTTTGGCAGATGGCTTTTTTACACGCATGATTTAACCTCCTTTGTTTAACTGTATAAGCATAAAATAGTCCACACGGTTTATTAAATCATAGCACGATTGCTTATACAATTCAAGTATATATTTTGTGTAAAGCGGGTTGAAATTGTGGAGTTGGACTATTATAAAATTGGGCAAAGAATTCGCAAGGCGAGAAAAGTAGCGGATTTATCCCAAGAGCAACTGGCAGAAAAGGTCAACATCTCAATTACGCATATGAGTCATATTGAAACAGGGAATACAAAATTAAGCCTTCCTGTTTTGGCAGATATTGCACAGACTTTACAGGTGAAAACAGATAGCCTTCTATTTGAAACAGCAGAGACAGATTACAGCCGCTGTGAGGAACTGGCAGAAATGACAAAAGAATGCAGTGACAAAGAGATGCAGCTGCTTGCGGATGTTTTGCGATCCTGTAAAAAGTATTTAAGAAAATAATTGGACAAACGTGAGCAGAGCACAGCGAAATTTTCTGAAATTTTAACCTAACCATGCCTGAAAAAACTTGACAAGGGGTGCGGTTGTATGGTAAGATAATAGAGCCGCATGGCATGGGCTCTGCAAGTGTGTGCATTTGCACGCCGCCCCGCATCCAGCGAGACTTATTGAAAGAGGTTATCACATGTACGCAGTTATTCTGACCGGTGGCAAGCAGTACAGCGTCAAAGTTGGCGACAGCATTTTTGTTGAGAAGCTGAACGCTGAGGCTGACAGCGAAGTCACCTTCGAAAAAGTCCTGGCCGTTGGCGAGGAGGGCGCTGTTAAGGTTGGCGCTCCCGTTGTTGAAGGCGCTACCGTTGTCGGCAAGGTCATCAAGAACGGCAAGGGCAAGAAGCTCAACATCATCACCTATCGTCCCAAGAAGGGCAGCATGGTTCGCAAGGGCCATCGTCAGCCCTACACCAAGGTGGAAATCACCGCGATCAACGGCTAAGGAGGTTAAGCACAATGGCACATAAGAAAGGCGTAGGTTCTACCAAGAACGGCCGTGATTCCGAGTCCAAGCGCCTCGGCGTTAAGCGCGGCGACGGTCAGTTTGTTCTGGCCGGCAACATTCTGGTCCGTCAGCGCGGCACCCACATCCATCCGGGTGAGGGCGTCGGCATCGGTAGCGATGACACCCTGTACGCTCTGGTTGATGGCCGCGTTCATTTCGAGCGCGTTGGCCGTGACCGCAAGCGCTGCACTGTCAAGCAGTAAGTAACCTTTTAAGGGCGGGCCGTGCGGCTCGCTCTTTTCTTTTGCCCAAAGGCGAGAACAGGCGGGGAAACGTGGCAAAAGAGTAGCAAGGTAGAGGGCCGATTGCAAAACCCTGGCAAGTTTCTGTAGGGGACGATGCTCGCATCGTCCCGTGGTACATTACCCTATTTGCTCGCCTCAATCTTTCGCCGTCTATCCCGCCCTGCGGGCCGATGACGAGCATCGGCCCCTACAAACCCTTTGCAATGTTTGCAGCGATAAGCAAGGTTTCTCTACGGCAGGGTGAGGGCATCCTGCTCTACAAACATTTTTAATGTTTGCGGCTAGTCATAAAAAGCGATGTAGGGAACGGTCTAGACCGTTCCGACAACTATGCCCAAATGCGTACCCTAAAAAGAAAATATTCCCGCCATTCTGCGTACACACTATATTATAAAATCATAGACTAACCAATCAATCCAACCTTTAATATCCGATTCTGTGCCGCCATTGGCGGTACACCATCATTTTTCATGATTCTCTATTCTTTGTATTTGCAACACCCCCTAAAGGAGGTAACACATGCCCAGTACCAGTAATTTTATTGATGTCGCAACCATCTGGCTGCACGCCGGCAAGGGCGGCGATGGCGCGGTCAGCTTCCACCGCGAAAAGTTCGTCGCGGCTGGCGGCCCGGACGGCGGCGATGGAGGCCGCGGCGGCAACATCGTGTTCCAGGCGGACCCCAACCTGTCCACCTTGATGGACTTCCGCTATAAGCGCAAGTATACCGCCCCCGATGGCGAAAATGGCCGCGGCGCCCGCCAGAAAGGTAAGGACGCGGATGACCTGGTCATCCGCGTGCCCCGCGGCACCGTGCTGAAAGAAGCCGAGACCGGCCTGGTCGTGGCGGATCTTTCCGGCGATGCCCCGGTGGTTGTGGCCAAGGGTGGCCGCGGCGGTTGGGGGAATGCCCGCTTTGCCACCCCCACCCGTCAGATCCCGCGCTTTGCCAAGCCCGGTCTGCCCGGTGAGGATATGCACCTGACTCTGGAATTGAAAGTGATCGCGGATGTTGGCCTGATCGGCTTCCCCAATGTTGGCAAGTCCACCCTGATCAGCACCATCAGCGCGGCACGCCCCAAAATTGCAAACTATCACTTTACCACGCTGACCCCCGTTCTGGGCGTTGTGCGCGTTGGCCCGGAACAGAGCTTTGTCTGCGCCGATATCCCCGGCCTGATCGAAGGTGCTGCCGATGGCGTTGGTCTGGGCCATGACTTCCTGCGCCATGTGGAGCGCTGCCGCCTGCTGCTGCATGTGGTGGATGTTTCCGGCTGCGAGGGCCGCGACCCCAAGGAGGACTTTGAGCAGATCAACCACGAGCTGGAGGGCTTCTCCGCAGATCTGGCTACCCGCCCGCAGATTGTTCTGGGAAACAAGTGTGATATCGCAACCCCCGAACAGGTAGAAGAATTCAAGCAGTTTGTGGAAGCCAAGGGTCTGACCTTTGTGCCCATCTCCGCCGCAACCCGCCAGGGGGTGGATGCCCTGCCTGCCATGGTGTACAGTCGCCTGAAAGAGCTGCCGCCGGTCAAGGTGTTTGAGGCAGAGTACGTTAAACCCAGCTTGGTCGATGCCCCCACCCGTCCCTTTACCGTGGAGCGCACCGGTGCCCACGAATTTACCGTGGACGCCCCCTGGCTGGAGCGTATTCTGGCCGGTACCAATGTGGAGGACTATGAAAGTCTGCAGTATTTCCAGACCCAGCTGGGCGATTCCGGTATTCTGGATGAGCTGGTCCGCCAGAATGTGGAAGAGGACGATACCATCAAGATCGGCGAATATGAGTTCGATTACGTTTATTGAGGCACGCCATGTTATTTGAAGCACACCCGGAAATTGATATCCACGAAATGTCACCGCTGGCCCTGGCTTTTGCGGGGGATGCCGTGCTGGAACTGCTGGTCCGCCAGCGTCTGGTGGAAACATCCCGCCTGCAGCCGGGTCGGCTGCACAGTGTGGCAACGCATTATGTATCTGCCCACGCGCAGAACCAGGAACTTGCCCTTATTGAGCCGATGCTGACCGAGGAAGAGCAGAACATTTTGCGCCGCGGCAAAAATGCCAGCAAAGCCAGCGTGGCCAAGCATGCCACCGCGCAGGAATACCGCGCCTCCACAGGCTTTGAGTGCCTGCTGGGCTGGCTGCACCTGATGGGCCGGGATGACCGGATCGAAGAACTGTTTGAAACGATCTGGAAAAATTATACCCCGGAACAATAAGTGTCTGTGTGCAGAAACACAAGCTGCAACAAAGCCGGTGCCCAGCAAACGGCACCGGCTTTTTGCGTGGCGGCACAATAAAATAGGCAGTGCTGTTGATATAGCACTGCCTTAGACTGCCAAATAGCGCTCCGTAGGGGCAGACATCGTTCGCCCGCGGCTGCTTGCCCTGTGCATAACCTTAAGAATGCGTTTTGAAGCCAAATTCTTCAATATGCAGCTGGCTTTTCAGGGCAAAGCATCACTTCTTTTTGCTGCCGTCGTCCTTGTCCTTGGTGCCGCAGCCACAGCCGCAGTCTGTGGTGGAGTTGGTGGTTTTCTGCGTGGTGCTCTGGGTAGCTTTCTGGCTGGCCTTGCGGGTATTGCAGTTCTGGGTCTTGTTCTGTTCGTTGGTGCTGCGTGCCATATGCGGGTACTCCTTTCAAAATCAAAAAAGCAATTTGGGGCCGGGTTCCACCGGCTCTGCCAATAGTCTGCCCAGCCTTGCCGCTGATATGCAAAATGGAGGTTGATCCATGATAATTTCACAACTGCCGGAACTGTTTGTTCAGCGGGAGCGCGCCCTGCTTGGCCCGCGGTTTGATGCAATGTTTTCCTATCCGGGGCAGGGGGCGGTGCGTGGGGCCAGCGTGAATGCCCTGCGCTGTACGCCGCAGCAGTTTGCCGCATTGGCGGATTTTCCGCTGGAAGCATCGCCGTTTTGCGCGTCCGCTTTTGTGGTGCCGCAGCCGGATTGGAAACCCGGCCGCCACCCCTACCACCATGCGGGAGCCTTTTATGCGCAGGAACCCAGCGCCAGCGCCCCGGCTGCGCTGCTGGATGTGCACCCCGGTATGCGGGTGGCGGACTTGTGCGCTGCGCCGGGCGGCAAAACCAGCCAGCTGGCCGCCGCGCTGGCCGGGCAGGGCGTGCTGCTGGCCAACGAGTTTGTGGCTGCCCGCGCCGAAGTTCTGCGCCAGAATCTGGAGCGCATGGGCGTGACCAACGCCATTGTGACCAACGAGGACACCGCCCGCCTGGCCGCGGCATATCCCGGCCAGTTTGACCGCATCCTCGTGGATGCCCCCTGTTCCGGCGAGGGGATGTTCCGCAAGGAGAGCGTTGCCGTGACCCAGTATGACCAGCCCCTGCTGGATCGCTGCGCCGCTTTGGGGGCAGAGATTCTGGAAAACGCTGCGGCCATGCTGGCGCCGGGCGGAATTTTAGTCTATTCCACCTGCACCTTTGCGCCGGGGGAAGATGAAGGGCAGATCGCAGCTTTCCTGGCAAGGCATCCGGAGTTTACCCTGTGTGATCTTTCCGGCTGCGGCTTTGGCCAGCCCGGTGAAGCCAACCGGACAGGGGACTATCCGCTACAGGCAGAATACTGCCGCCGCATCTGGCCCTGTGATGGCGGCGAGGGCCATTTTATGGCCAAACTGCAAAAGGCGGCGGACGCCCCGGCGTTGGAACTGCCGCGCGGCAAAAACGGTAAAGGAAAAGGCGGCAAAACACCCCGTGTGGATGCCAAGGCATTGCAGGCGTGGCAGAGCTTTGCCAAAGAGCTTTTCCCCACATTGGCGGGCCAGCCCATTGCAGTAGTGGGGGACGGCTTTTTGCTGGAGCCGCCCGCCCTGCTGCCCGCGGCAAAGCTGCATATGCTGCGCGCCGGGGTGCCCGCGGGCCGCGCGGTAAAAGGGCGCTTTGAACCGGCCCACGCGCTGTTTATGGCTTACGGTGCCCAGTGCACCAATTGCGAGGAGCTGACCCTGGCGGATCCGCGCACCGCAGCGTGGCTGCGCGGGGAAGAGATCGAAGCCAAAACCGCCCAGAACGGCTGGTGTGCTGTGCTGGTGGATGGCTTCCCCCTCGGCGGGGGCAAGGCCAGCGGGGGCCGCATCAAGAACCATTACCCCAAAGCCCTGCGCAACCTGAAATGACCGTAAAAATAGTGCAGACATAAAAGCGGAAAGGGAAAGCTGCAACCATAGCCCCGTTTCCGTCAACATGGTTAGCACTTGAAAAAAGTTCGTTCTGCATTTACAAAACGTTTGCCGCCTTTTGTTTTCAAATACATCCAGAAAAACACCGCCAAAACATTGAAAACGGCATAGAAATGTGCTATACTATACTAATGTAATTTGTCGGTTCGCGCACTTTGCGCAAAGTGCGGGAATCTTACCGCCTTCAATGTGCGGTTACACATCAATTTTTTAGGGGGATTTTCATGTCCGGACATAGCAAATGGAATAACATTAAGCGCAAGAAAGAAAAGACCGATGGCGCCCGTGCCAAGGTTTTCACCAAGATCGGTCGCGAGATCGCTGTTGCCGTTAAGGAAGGCGGCGGCAACCCCGCTTCCAACTCCAAGCTGGCAGCCCTGATCGCTAAGGCTAAGGCGAACAGTGTGCCGAATGATAACATTCAGCGCATCATCAAGCGCGCCGAGGGCGGCGATAAGACCGAGTACGAAGCAATTACCTATGAAGGTTACGGCCCCGGCGGCATTGCCGTTATGGTCGAAACCCTGACCGATAACCGCAACCGTACCGCTGCCAACATGCGCCATTACTTTGATAAGTTTGGCGGCAACCTGGGCCAGATGGGCTGCGTTGGCTTCATGTTCACCCAGAAGGGTGTGATCGTGGTTGACCTGGAAGATGCCGACCCCGACCAGCTGATGATGGATGCTCTGGATGCCGGTGCCGAGGACTTTGATGCAGGCGAAGAGGCTGCACAGGTCACCACTGATCCCGATAACTTCACCGCTGTGTGCAACGCACTGGAAGAAAAGGGCTATAAGTTCATTTCTGCCGATGTGGCACAGGTTCCTTCCACCACCACCGCCCTGACCGATCCGGATCAGCTGGTCAACATGGGCAAGCTGCTGGACGCACTGGACGACGACGACGACGTGCAGAACGCATGGACTACCCTGGAGAATGAAGAAGACTTGGACCGCTGATTGGCAGCCAAGGTTTGAGCTTGAATGTTTAAGGAGGCGCGCAAAAGCCGGATATTTCGGTTTTTACGCGCCTTCTTTTTACACAAAGGAGCCATGTTATGAGCCAACTTCCCCTTTGCCCGCACTGCCTGGAACCCGTGCGCAGCGGCTACCATGGCAGCTGCCCCAACTGCGGCAAGTCCCTGGAAAACCATAACCCCGAAGGCGCGCTGCCCCTTGGCACCCAACTGGGCGGGCATTACACCGTGGGTGAATACCAGAGCGCCGACGGCGACGGCCTGTGCTACCGCGGTGTGGATAATGATGAACGTCGGTTTGTGCTGATCAAAGAGTATTTCCCGGTAACGCTGTGCAATGGCCGCAGCCCGGATGGCGACCTGATGCCCAAAGAGGGCCGGGAAGTGCTGTTCAAAACCAGCCGGATGGATTTCAAAGATTTGTACGATGACCTGCACCGTATCACCCCGGCAACCGGCCTTTCGCAGATTCTGGATGTGATGGAAGAAAACAACACCGTATACGCGGTGGAGGAAACCGAGAAGGGCATGACCCTGACCCATTACCTCAAACTGCGCGCCCGCACCCTGACCCCTGTGGAGGCCCGAACCTTGCTGCAGCCCGTGATGGAGGGGGTGGCCCTGCTTCACAAGGCCGGGCTGATCCACCGCGGCATCTGCCCGGATAACATCCTGCTGCCCATTGACGGTGCCGCCCGGCTGACCGGGTATGGCACGCTGGCCCTGCGCACGGCAGGCAGCGAGCTGAAAAGCCAGCTTTACCCCGGCTATGCGGCACCGGAACAGTATTCAGCGGCGGAATTCTCTGGACGGTACACCGATGTGTACGCCCTGGCGGCGGTCACTTACCGACTGGTAACGGGCCAGGTGCCGGTGGCAGCCCCGCAGCGCAACGTACGGGACAGTATGGAGAACGCCCACAGCCTGGAATCTGGTGTGCCGACCTATTTTTCTCAGGTGCTGACCTGCGCCATGCGGCTGGACCCCGCCAAGCGGATGCAGACGGTACCGGAGCTGATGAGCGCCTTGACTGATCCCACCGTGGCGAACGCCATGTTTGAAAAAGGCGAAAACCAGGTATCCACCAAAAAGATTCTGGCGGCTTCCATGGTGGTCATCTTTGTGTTGGTGGTGCTGTTGCTGTGGAGTCTGCTGAAAGGCGGCAAGGGGAGCGATACAAAACCGGCAGTTTCCGGTGCGGCATCCACCGGCACATCGGCTTCCAGCACGACCAACAGTGATGTGGAAGTTTACCCGGACCTTGTGGGAAAGAACTATAAGACCGATATCAAAAATAACACGCTGTATACCCATTACCGCATTGCCATGACGGAGGATTTCAGCTCCACTGTACCGGAGGGCTGCGTCATCAGGCAGGAGCCGGTGGCCGGAACGCTGGTCACGGAACAGGCACCCACCATCCAGTTAGTAGTCAGCAAAGGCCCCATGCTGGTGGAAATGCCGGACATTATCGGCTGGACGCAGAACAACGCCAGCAAAAAGCTGGATGAATCCGGCATCAACTATAGCATGCAGATCATTGAAAACGATGGCCAGTACGCAGAGAACTGCGTTGTAAAATGCGATGTGAGCAAAGGCACCAAGTTTGATGCAGATGAGACTGTCGTGACGGTGTATATCGCCGGGGCACGCAACGATGCATTTGCGGTGGATTCATCGCCCACACCCTCCGAACAGCCCAACTGGGCGGACAGCACAGACCCTGCTGCAACAGCAGCACCGTGATAGCAACGGCAGAAGAATAAATCTAAGGCCCCGGCATTACAGGAAAGACAACCTGTTGTGCCGGGGCCGCGTTTATTGAATTAAGGCAACACCGCACAATTCCCGCCTGACGGCTTAAGCACCGCTCCGGCGGCT
>OJRV01002224.1_pt1 | contig 19135 bp, 16 predicted proteins | sample 1599241 | NCBI WGS metagenome assembly OJRV01 (sample SAMN04168656, study PRJEB22393) | human gut metagenome | biome: human gut microbiome; feature: stool | host: Homo sapiens | collected 2014-03-17 | reverse complement strand
ACATTTGTGCTGCGGAAAATATCTCAACACTCTTTTCCGTATTTCCGTAACGGGTGCAAAAAAAGTTAAAACGGAAACGCTTTTATCGAAAACTCCTGTTTCCGCGGCAACCATTGCAATAAAACAGTGTCAAAATATTTTGGGGACACTAAATAACAAAAACATATTAATTATCGGTGCAAGCGGAAAAACAGGCTCTATCGTTCTTAAAGATTTACTGTCCCTTGACGGTGTAAATATTTATGCCACTTCGCGTACGCATGACGGCATTATAAACCACATTGACGGTGCGATTACCGTTGATTACGACAAGCGTTATGATAATCTTGATATGTATGACGCCGTAATCAGTGCCACGTCCAGTCCGCATATCGTACTTGAAAAAAGCAGATCAAAAAACGCAATAAAGACTTGTAAAAAGCGAGTTTTTATCGACCTTGCAGTACCTCGTGACATTGAGGTATTCGAGGATGAATACACAGTTTACAAAAATATTGACGATTTAACCGAAATCGCGGACAACAACAACAGAATTAAACAACAGGAAATTATGAAAGCCGAAAAAATTCTTCAAAAATATATTGATGAATTTCGTATATGGAAACTTTTTTCCGAAAGCGAAACATTATTCAAATCGGCAGAGAATAAAATTGAAAACGAGAGCGAAAAGAACACTTTTCGCCATAAAATATATAATCTGAAATCAGACAACAATTATGCAAAATTCAGTGAATTTATTATTTTGCTTAGGGAGAAATTAACGTGAGTATAATAAAAATCGGTTCAAGAAAAAGCCAGCTTGCAATCAAGCAAACAGAGGCTGTAATCAAAAAATTGAAAAAGCATTTTCCAAACGACACTTTTGAAATTGTCGGCATTTCAACAAAGGGTGACCGTCAGCTTGATAAGTCGCTCCAAAGTTTCGGCGGAAAAGGTGTTTTTATAAAAGAAATCGAAACCGCACTTTTAAGCGGTGAAATAGATATGGCGGTGCATAGTGCAAAGGATATGCCGACAGAAATTTGCGATGGTCTTACGATAAGTGCCGCACTTCTTCGCGACGACAGAAGTGATGTGCTTGTTCATTTCGGGGACACTAAATTATCCGACATAAAAATAATCGGTACAGGCAGTGCAAGACGTCAGTCACAGGCTGAAAAACTGTTCCCGAACGCTGTTTTTAAACCAATCAGAGGTAATATCGGCACTCGTCTTGAAAAAGTCAAAAACGGTGAATACGATGCAGTTATTATGGCTCGTGCCGCAATAAACCGTCTTGCCGTTTCCGACGTTAAAATTGAAAATCTCGGCGATAATTTCATATGCGCCGCAGGTCAGGGAATTCTTGCCATTGAAACTGCCGTCGGCAAAGCCGATAAATACGCACAGGCGATAAATGATAAAGTCGCAATGACCGAATTAAAATGCGAACGTGCATTTTTGCAGTACACAGGCGGTGGCTGTCATGCACCGTGCGGTGCGTCGGCTGAATTTAACGGTAAAGAAATTAAAATGTGTACGTTTTTCAAAGAAAACGACAAAGAAATTTATCTTGAAATGTTCGGAAACGATCCGATATTACTCGGCAAAAAAATGGCTGAAATAACGCTTGATAAAATTAAGGAGTAAATCAAATGGTATATCTTGTAGGTGCAGGACCCGGTGACAGCGGATTAATCACGCAGAAAGGTCTTGAATGTATAAAAAAAGCGGACGTCATAATTTACGACCACCTTGCAAATCCGACTTTATTGAGCTATGCAAAAAACGACTGTAAATTGATTTATGCCGGAAAAATCGCAGGCAATCATCATATGGTACAGGAGGAAATCAACAAAACTCTTGTTGAACACAGCCGTTTCGGAAATGTTGTACGTCTGAAAGGCGGCGATCCGTTTATTTTTGGTCGCGGAGGTGAAGAAATTATCGCACTAATCGAAAATAATATTGACTACGAAATTGTACCCGGTATTTCTTCTTGTTACAGTGCCGCCGAATATTGCGGTATTCCAGTCACTCACCGCGGAGTTGCAACTTCGTTTCACGTTATAACAGGTCACGAAAAAGTCGGAAATGAAACGGTTAATTACAGTGCGCTTGCAAAACTCAGCGGAACGCTTGTTTTTCTTATGGGGCTTTCGTCTGCCGAAAATATAAGCAATAAGCTTATTGAAAACGGTAAATCGGAAAATACACCTGTTGCCGTAATTTCAAGCGGCACAACGCCGCGTCAAAAATGTGTTACGGGGACACTAAATAATTTATCTGCATTGGCAAAACAAATGACTTCTCCGGCGATAATTCTTGTCGGTGATGTGGTGAATTTAAAGCAAGATTGGTTTAAACAAAAAAATACAAAAATACTCACAACCGCAACACCGTTAATGAACAAAAGCATAAAAAATGCGGCGACCGATTTTGACATAACGGAGCTTTCTTTAATCAAAACAGTTCCGATTAATTTCGACTTGTTTTCAAAAGCGGATATAGCACACTTTTCACATATAGTATTTACAAGTGCAAACGGTGTTAAAATATTTTTTGAATATTTACAAAAATCAAAAACCGATATACGCACTTTAAGGGACACTAAATTCGCTGTTGTCGGCAAAAAAACAGCCGACGCACTTGCAAGTTACGGCATATATGCCGACATGGTTCCTCAAATTCATTCGGGACTTGAGCTTGCTCGCCTAATGTGCGAAAAGTGCAGTAAAAACGACAATATTCTTTTAATTCGAGCCGAAAACGGTGCAAGCACCATACCGAATATTTTAAGCGAAAACAATATTAATTTCACCGATATGCACCTTTACAGAACGGAAACCGACAACTCAAAACAGGAACTTTTGAATTTATGTCTAAACGATACTGACTATGTTATATTATCAAGCGGTTCTGCCGCAAAGGCATTTTCCGAAATAGCAGACACGTCAAATATAAAGCTGATTTCAATAGGAAACGAAACAACAAAATCCGCCGAAAAATGCGGGCTTAAAATTTATAAAACAGCCGACAATGCAACCGCAGAAAGCATTATCGACTGTATCAGGAGGGACACTAAATGATCAGACGACCAAGACGACTTCGTGTGACAAAACAAATTCGCGACCTTGTACACGAAACTTCGATTGACAAAACAGACTTAATATATCCGATGTTCATAATTGACGGCGAAACAGAAGATATTCCGTCAATGCCGAACATCAAGCGATACTCGCTTACCGACCTGCCATCCGCACTTGACGAAGTGGTTTCGGCAGGTGTCGGTGCGGTGCTTTACTTCGGTATTCCGAAAACAAAAGATGAATTCGGCAGTGAGGCATACAATGAATTTGGCATTGTTCAACGTGCAATCCGCCTTACAAAAGAACTGTATCCCGATTTAATCGTAATTGCCGACATTTGTCTTTGCGAGTACACTTCACACGGTCACTGCGGTGTTATCGAACACGACTGTATCGTCAACGACAAGACTTTACCGCTTTTAGCAAAAGCGTCGGTGGCTTGTGCAAAAGCAGGTGCGGATATTGTTGCACCGTCGGATATGATGGACGGACGAGTAGGTGCAATACGTCAGGCACTTGACGAAAACCGCTTTGAGGACGTACTTATAATGGCATACAGCGTCAAATATTCATCATCATTTTACGGACCGTTCCGCGACGCAGCTGACAGTGCTCCGTCGTTTGGGGACAGAAAAAGTTATCAAATGGATTTCAGAAATAAAAAAGAGGCAATTATCGAAACACAGCTTGACATTGACGAAGGTGCGGACATAATCATGGTGAAACCGGGTATGCCTTATCTTGACATCGCAAAAACGGTCAGCGATACTTTTAGTGTCCCTCTTGCAATATATCATGTAAGCGGTGAATACTCAATGATTAAAGCCGCCGCACAAAACGGTTGGATTGACGAAAAGTCAATCGTCCTTGAAAACCTTACCGCAATGAAACGTGCCGGTGCAAAAATGCTTATAACCTACTACGCGGTCGAGGCTGCAAAGTGGTTGGAGGAAAACTGATGTTTCCGATAATGCTGAATATACGCGGAAGAAAATGTACCGTTGCAGGCGGTGGGAATGTTGCGGAAAGAAAGGTTAAAACGCTTTTAAAATATAGTGCAGACGTAACCGCAGTAAGTCCTGTTTTTAAAGACGGATTTCCAAACGTCAAACGACTTGAAAAAGAATATTCCTCAAGTGACATAGAAAATTCTTTTCTTGTCATAGCCGCAACAGACAACAAAGAAGTAAATCAAACGATTTACAATGACGCAAAAAAACGCAACATTTTAGTGTCCCTATCTGATGACACAGAACATTCCGATTTTATATTACCGTCATCAAAAAACTACGATGACATAACGATTTCTGTTTCGACAAACGGCAAATCACCGGCACTTGCGAAAAAAATCAGCCAATTTAAATCAAACGATTTAGAATTTTATGCCGGCATTTTACCTATAATAGAGAAATACAGAAGTATTTTAATAAGTGAAAGCAAGGACACTAAAAAAGAAATATTAAATTTTATGGTTTCAGATGAAATGCTTGAAATTGCAAAAGAAAGTTTAGAATTATATGAACAGAAAATAAAGGAGAAAATATGAAAACTGCAATACTTGTCATAAGCTTTGGCACAAGCCACCGCGATACACTTGAAAAAACAATCGGTGCTGTCGAAAAAAAACTTAAATATGAATTTAAAACAGATGTTTTCCGTGCATTTACAAGCGGTATGATTATTAAAAAGCTCCGTGAACGTGACGGAATAGAAATTGATACTGTAGATGAAGCACTTGAAAAATTATATAAAAGCGGTTACACAGATATTTTTTGTGTCCCTACTCACATTATGTGCGGTATTGAATACGACAAAGCTTGCAGAATGATTGAGAAATTTAACGACAAAATGAAAATCAGAATTTCTCGTCCGCTTGTTACCAAAACAAGTGACTATTACAACATTGTTGATATTTTCAAACACAGACTTACCGACAAAAACAGACTTTACGTTTTTATGGGACACGGCAGCGACCATTTTGCGAATGCCGCCTACCCCGCTCTTGATTATCACTTTAAAAATGCCGATATGAACAACGTATTTGTCGGTACTGTTGAGGGTTTTCCCGACCTTGAAACAGTTATGTCACACGCAACGAAAACCGATATAAAAAATGTAACACTACTTCCGTTTATGCTTGTATGCGGTGACCACGCAAAAAATGATATGGCTGTCGAATGGAAAGAAGAATTTGAAAATAACGGTTTTAATGTAAACTGTGACCTTACCGGTCTTGGCGAAATTAAAGAAATACAAGATATGTACGCCGAGCATTTAAGAAATGTTTGGGGACAGTAAAAATGACTTAATCTTTAAAAAATCATATAAAAAAGTGCCTTTCGGCACTTTTTTATTTTGTTATTTTCAAAGTTTCTGCTTTTCCGTATTTTCTAAACAGTGTTTTACCCTCTTGTTGAGTTGTTTCCCAGCCTTTTGACGTTGTACGTGCATTACCGGCAACTTCAACCGTCATCATACCGCCGTCATAGAATTTAATCGTTGCACCCTTATCATTCTTTGAAATTTTTGCAGGTACATTCACCGAAGTGATATTTATATCTTTATTTTCGCCGTTCTTTGAAATCTTTACGCCCTTATCAAGCGACGCATAAATACAGTTATCTTTCTTATATGCAACACTTGCGTCTATGTTAAATTCATCAACCGTAACACCGTCGGCAAAAATCACTTTTACACCGGTAGAATTTTGATAATTCTTATCATACAGCGGAATATCCTCGTTTTTTGCCGCCGCCGACAAATACAAAGTATCATTATCCCACTTTGCACTGACCCTGCTGTTATATGCCGCCGCAGTCATCTTTGCAAGCTGATTTTCCTGTACGAAATTATAGCCGTAATCATCTACAAGCGTATCAACCTTTTTAATCTTCTCCTCCTCGCTGTCCTGCTCACGGTAAACGTAATCGCAGTGATTATAGAAAAGGATAGGCACTTCATACTTCGCAGAAATCGCCGAAAATTCGCTGTTTCCGTTCGGTGTGTTTGACGGTTGAAGCATAAGCTGACCGTTATCAAGATAGAAAGGAACAATGATTGAATTTTCCGCACTCACTTCCGGTACGGCGATACTGTTCGGAGTCTGTGAACCGCTGTTCCAATAAAGACCCGCGTCAAACTGACTCTTGTACGTTCCGTCATAACCGCTCATATTATCAAAATGCGTGTCATAACCGATTTTACTTGTTCTCCATGTATGCTGATTTACACCACTGCCTATCCATGGAAGTCCGTACGACTCAAATGCATTTTTCTGATATTCAAGCTCCCTTTGGTCATGTGCACTGTCGGCATATTCATTTGAAAGTGCGTGTACACCGACATAGATTCCTCTGTCCTTAAAACCGTCAAGCTGTTTCTGCAATTTTTCACGATACGGAAAATAATCGCTGTCTATAGGCACAGCCATACCGTATTCAAGTGAGCCGACAACCAAATCTTTATTGCCGTCACCGTCAATATCATAAAATCTCGGTACACTGTTCGCACCGAATTTCAGATTATTATTACCCTTATAATTGCTTTCATTGCCTTCAATATAACCGTTAAAAACATTATTTTCAAACTTCGCGATATATCCCTCAAACGTACCTGCGTAAAGCTCATTCACGCCGTCACCGTCTGCGTCGGCTATACATGGTGAACACCAACTTTGACCTGTGTCAACAGTTTCGTAAGCATTAAACAAAACACTGTACTCACCCATATCGCCGTAATATATTCTCATTTCTCCGTTTCGTGAGCCGACCGCCATATCAAGCACGCCGTCACCGTTTAAATCACCGATTGACGGCATTGCGTCGGTAAGTCCTGTTTCAAGAATGATGCCTTGATCGTCAAGCACCATACCGTCAGATCTTTTAAAGCAATGGATACTTCCGTTTTCATCGCCTGTAATTATTTCATCAACACCGTCATTATCAATATCGGCAGTTGTAGGTGATGAATATGCACCGACCGAAATTTGATTTCCGTCCATATCGGTAAACATAGTCGCAACGTCAAGTTCGTAATTCGATTTCATTCCCGTACCCTCGAAATAGTACAGTTTTCCGTCCGCACTTCCGCAAATCAAGTCCATCTTGCCGTCACCGTTAAAGTCAGTCGGACACGGATAAGCACGTTTTATATAATCGTGGCTGTCCTCAAAATAGCTGATTGTGTTATCGTCATAATCAAGTGACAGCCATTCCTTTGCGGTTACAAAGTGCGTTCCCGATGAATACGCATTTTCATACGGATCCATTGCAAATTGACCATTATTATTCAGCGCATACGTCACACTTTCGGCACGTCTGAACCAAATATACGGATTTCTTGCAAGCGTGAATGACGGTACTTGACCGTATCTTTCACACATTTCCTCAAAAATTTCCGCTGAGCCGTTATCTATACCCGTAATATCCTCATAGTGAAGCTCCCACGAAGCAACAGGCTTTGCAAAGCTGCCCAAAACGTGTTCAACGGCATATCCGTAATTTTTAAGCGAAACAAATTCCGCAAAATAATCTCTGAGCAATTTATTTGCACCGACCGTTGTTGCTGAAAGGTATTCGCCTGTATCATCGGGAGAAAGATTGTTTACGGAAAATGAGTTCGGCAAAAGCGGATTGGTGAAGAACACATAACCGTTTCCGTACTGATTTACCGTATAAATTCCCACATTATCCTTTGACGCAATACATTCCGCCGTTGACGGAACAACGCCGACTCCGTAATTTTGATTTACAAGCACATCATTATAATCGGCATAATTTCTGTACAACATCGAAAAATCAGACAAAAGCGACTGAATTTTCTTTATTCCTTTATCGCTGTTCTCGGGATAAATCATATCAACCGGACAAGATTCAATCGTTACAAAGTCCTCCGCACCGATAAAGTCCTTATCAAATACGTTATACACATCATTGTCAAGAAAAACACTTCCGCCGTTTGATACATATTCCTCAACTGTACTTGCGTTAAAACCGCCTGTTTCCACAACGCTTTTATCAATGTACAAAACATCGTAATCCGACAAATCACCGACGTTTGACACGTCGATTTTATCGGCGGTCAATGTTGCAACGGTTGATTCATTTAAACTGTTTAAAGTGTTTTTTGCCGTAACACTGTCCGAGGACGAAATTACCGCAACCGACAATGTATCGGGATTTTTTACCTGTTCATTTCCGCACGCCGTAAGACAAAGCACTGCAAGAAATATTGGTATAAGTTTTTTCATAAACTTTCTCCTTTTAAAATGCCTCATATATAAATGTACCGTGACCGGTAAAGAATATACATATTAAAATGAACATTGCAAGGTATATTAAAAATGTTCCTATTGTTTTTAATTTTTGTTTCATATAAAGATCCTTCCAAAAATTGTTCACAGCCAACTTGCGGTGCTGTACATATGTACTGCCCCCGGTTGCATGGGCGAGCAGCAGACTATCAGTCTGCGACCAGCCCAAGCAAAAAGTAGTGCTGTGGGCGATTTTTCTACAACCATTCATCTATCATTTGAGTGAAGATAGCTGAACCCACGTCATAATTCAAATGTCCCGTATCGTAAAAACATTCGGGTGACAAAGCAGTTTCCATATCAAGCACTTCCACGTTATACTTATCAAATACTTCGTTTGCCATAGCCTTGACTTCACCCAACAATTCAGGCTGTTCAAGTTTCGTATTCCACGGCATCCAAACCGCCCTAACCCTTATATTATTATCATTACAGTAATTTATAATCTTCTCAAGTGCGGCCACATTCTTTGAAAACTTCTCCGTCGGAAGATTGAAAAATTCGTCTTGATAATTTTCCATAGTCTTTTCAAGCATTTTATCCGACATTGCGCCATGATAAATATGCTTTTCCTGCGGAAGATATTTATACGGCAAAGGACTTTCGCCGTTTAACAGCTTATCAAAGCCGTCTGTTATCATAGGATAAAATCTGTCACGCTCAAAATACGCATACGGCTCATACAACTTTTTATGCCATATATATGTCGGATTGGTTTCAAACTCGTCATACAACGTTAAATAATTCAGTCCGATAACAAGTTCAGAGCCGATATTTATATGCTTCTTCTCAATCATTTCCCACAAGTCGGTAACAACACCGTAGTCAAGACCGAGATTGACATATCCTTTACCGCTCTTGTCCTCCATATATGCCGAAATAACAACGCTGTTTCCGAAAAACACCTTATCCCAAACTTTTTCGGGGTGTTTATACTGCGTTATTTCAAAATCGTTTTTCACAAAATAATCACTGTTCACTATGAAATTGTTATAAGTCAGTGCCAAATCACCGACCGCTATTGCAAGTACAATCGCAATTATTGTTACAATCTTTTTCATATTCTTATAAATCCTTTAAGTATCTCAAAAAACTGTGCAGGTGTTACGGTAAACATCAATGTATTAAATGCAAAAAGCATATTTACTATAATACATCTTACAATATAGACAGGCTTTTTCATCTTACGTTTTTCCGCCTTTGTAAGTCCCAAAAGGTTTTCAAGACCAAGACACAAGCCGTTATAAATACCGCCGATAACGTACACCCAAGTAAAACCGTGCCACATTTCCATAACGTACATTACAAGAAAGCCCATTCCGGCTGAAGCAAGTTTTCCGAGTTTTTTACCGTTTAATACAACAAAAATATGTTCTCTGACCCAATCGGAAAGAGTTATGTGCCAGTTACGCCAAAACTGCGTAAATGATGCCGCCGCCCAAGGCTTTCTGAAGTTTTCGGGCACTGTATATCCCATAACCGAGCCTACGGCTATCGCCATATCGCTGTAACCCGACAAGTCGAAAAACAGGAACAGATAGCTGAAAACCACTATCGCAAGGCTTACATACCAATGTTTTTCGCTTGCGACAAGGAAGTTAAAGAATGTACTTACAAAGTAAAGTACAACCATTTTCTTAAACATACCCTTTATAAATCGCTTTACGCAAGTTATAAATCTGTCCGTTGTAAGCGGTATGGGTTTATTATATACCTTTTGAAAATCTCTGTATCTGAAAATCGGACCTGCCGTAAACGTCGGGAAAAACAACATATAATTCACATACGTCAAAAACGGAATATCCATATCCGTATAGTACACGAAGTACATAACGTCAACCGCTTTTAGCATATGATACGCTATTCCCACAAATGTAATTATTACAGGAAGTTGCGGGAAAAACTCTGTCATTCGTCCGTAGAAAAACGGCACTGTACACAAAATACTGAACAGTACGAAGAAAAACCGCCGTGTTTTTTTCAGCGGTTTCAGTATTCGTGCGAAAATAAATGTTATAAGTGTATAGCATACAATCGCTATGGCAAGCTGCCACGAAACATATGCTATAACTGCTATACTTGCAAATACAAGAACTTTAGGTCCGAAATCTTTTTTGAAAATCAGCCTTGAAAGTCCTGAAATCAGTATCATTGCACCGCAGGCTATAAAAAGTCTTAAAAGTACATCTGTCTGAAGATACCACATTTATCCGTTACCTTTCTGATTATGATAATTTATTTTCGACAACCTCAGCTATTTCTTCGATTGTGTTCATTGGATAAAGTGTTATATCCTTTTGTGTGATTTCGATGTTGTATGTCTGTTCGATAAAATGGATTATTTCAACCGCACCGAATGAATCGACAAAACCTTCGTTGAACAAATGTACATCATCTGTAAAATCAGGATCATCATCAATTTCAAATTTCTCCTGTATGAATGCTCTTAGTTTTTCTTTGATTTCTTCCATTGTTATTATCTCCTTTTTAATTTATATATTCTTTTCTTAAACCAACTCTGTCTATCTTTCCGCTCGGTGTGTGAGGGAACTTTTCCATAGTTACGATTTTGCCCGGCACCATATATGCCGGAACATACTTTTTAAGCTCCATCTTAAACTTTCTTGCAACAATTTCTGCTGTTGTTTCGATAAACAATACTATCTCCTGTTTATCTGCGTCAAACAATGCGCACGCACTTGCGACATTCTCAATAGCCGCCGCCGCACTTTCAAGGTCACCGAGTTCAATTCTGTTACCTCTCAATTTAATTTGGCTGTCCTTTCTGCCTATGAAAATTATATTGCCTTCTTCATTTTCATAAACAAGGTCGCCTGTACGGTAAATTCTGTCGTGATATTTTGTATTAAGCGGATTTTGAACAAATGCTTTTGCCGTAATCTCCGGTGAATTCCAATATCCGAGTGCAATACCCGTACCGCTTATGCAAAGTTCACCTTGTTCACCGACAGCGCATTGCTTATCATCATCGTTCAAAATCAATGCACGCATATTTCTGCAAACCTTACCTATCGGTAAAGTTTCGTGATTTTCATATTCTCTGTCAACAATATAATACGTTGCAATATCCGTTGCCTCTGTCGGGCCGTACATATTTACATACATACAGTCAGGCAAATTTTTTCTCCATATATTAAGCTGAGTATTCGGCATTACTTCGCCTGCAAACAATATCAGTTTTAATGCACTCAAATCGGCATTTTCAAGCACACCGCCGTTTGCAACGCTTATCATAACGGTCGGTACCCAGAAGATAACGGAAATTTTGTTTTCCGTCATATAATCCATAAGTTTTTCGGGATACATAAAAAGTATCTCGGGAATTATCATAGTTTTTGCACCTGTATAAAAAGCGGTATACATATCAAAAACAGAATTGTCAAAGTGGAATGCCGACTGCATACCGATTACGCTGTTTTCGTCAATCGGAAATGTTTCGACAATCCATTCAATATAATCTATAACACCTCTGTTTGAAATTGTAACGCCTTTCGGCACACCTGTTGAACCTGATGTGTACATAATATACGCAGGGTCAAGATCGCACACACCACCCAGCGATTTATCAACCGCCGCATCATTGGCTTGTCCGTCTGCAAGCTCATCAAATATAAGTATCTCTGTGTCAAGATTAAGACTTTCAAGTTTTGTCTTGCCGTCCGTATCTGTTATTATCGCGGTCGGATGAAGATTTTCAACGGTCTTTTCCATTCTCGCCATCGGTATTGCGTAATCAATCGGAACATACGGTGACGCACTGTAAAGCGAACCCATAAAGCTGATTATTGATTTTATGCTTTTCGGCAAATACACGATTACAGGACATTTTCTGCCTGTTTCAACTCTTTTAATAAGTTCACTTCCTATTATACGGCTTTTTTCTCTCAATTCCTCAAAAGAAATACTTCCGTCCTTATCTTCAAATACTGTCTTATTTTTAAACTTTTCCGCCGCCTGCTCCAAAAGGCACACGGCACTTTGCATCATTGTTTCCATAGCTTTTCCTTTATCCCAAAGATTTCTTTAGTGTAACTCTGTCAATCTTGTCATTTGCGGTATGCGGAAATTTTTCCATAACAACAAGGTCACCCGGCAACATATAATTAGGTATATATTTTTTAAGTTCAAGATTAAGTTTTCTAAGCTTAAATGCCTCGCAACTTTCTATAAACAACACAATCTTCTGATTTTTCTCATCAAACACCGCACAAGCGCCTTTAACTCCGCCAACACACATTGCGGCATTTTCGATTTCGCCAAGCTCAATTCTGTTACCTTTTACCTTAACCTGATTATCCATTCTTCCCAAGTAGATAATAAGTCCTTCATCATTCACATATGCCAAATCGCCTGTACGATAAATTCTTTCCTCATAATACGGATTAACGGGATTTTGAATAAATGCCTTTTGTGTAATTTCTGGATTATTCCAATATCCAAGCGATACGCCTGTACCTATAACGCATATTTCGCCTTGTTCATTCGTCTTTGCAATTTCATTCTTTTCGTTAAGGATTATAATACGCATATTCTCACAAGCCTTACCAATCGGAAGTGAATCACTGTCCTTGAAAGGTCTGTCGACAATATAATAAGTACATACGTCCGAAATTTCTGTCGGACCGTAAAGGTTTGCGTATGTGCATTGCGGCTGGGCTTTGCGCCATATATTAAGTTGAGTATTCGGCATTACTTCACCGCAGAACACCACATTTTTAAGCTTCGGCAATTCAATCTCCGAAAGCACTCCTGAATTTGCCACATTAATCATAACGGTCGGTACCCAGAATATTGTCGTAATATCATTATCACGCACAAATTCCGGCAACTTTACAGGGAACATAAACAATGTCTCAGGAATTATCACCATTTTTGCACCTGTCAAAAGACAGCTGTATATATCAAATATCGAATTATCAAAATAGAACGGTGCTTGATTTCCAAGTATAGAATTTTCATTGATATTAAATGTCTTTGCAACCCAAATTGCATAATCTATAACGCCTCTGTGCGGCACTGTAACGCCTTTCGGCGCACCTGTCGAACCAGATGTGAACATTATATAAATAGGGTCTGTATCAATTACCGAATTAAGTGTTTTTTCGATAAGCTCCCCGTCCGTTTCGGTTTCAACGATTTCCTCATATATATGAATACTCATTGACTCGGGTATGTTCATAGTCTTTAAAGTTTCCATACCCTGTGCGTCTGTGATTATATGACCTCTGCCTTGAAGTGAGTCAACAATTTTCTGTATTCTGTTCGCAGGCATATCGTAAGCGGTAGGCACATACGGATTTGCACTGTACATCGCACCCATAAAACAAACCAAGCACGATATGCTTTTCTTCAAATACACCATAACAGGTGCAGGCATATATCCTTGCGGAGTTGTCTTTGCAAGTGCCGTTCCGACAGCCTTTCCCTTTCTCTGCAATTCACTGAAACTAATCTCGCTCCATTCATCTGATATTGCAATTTTATCGTTAAACTTTTCAGCGGCTCTGTCAAGTAATTTTACCGCAGAATTCAAATGCGTCATAATTTCCTCCATACTGAAAACACCGTATTTTGTATATAGTAATCTATTCTAATTATAGCATTTTACTTATAATGTGTCAAGTTTGACCGATTTTACAAAAGGCATTGGCAAAACCGAATAAGGAATATATAATATAATACCGTAATACCGTTGTCGGTGCGTATAACGGCACGTCGTCGATTTCAGCCGTAAACATAGGCAGTCAGCTTATGCAGAATTATTACAAGTTTTGTAGTCGGCTGTTCAATGGGTTGTACCGTTTTGACAGGCAGACAAACGGAAGTAAACCGGCAACAAAAACGCTCGGCTCTTTTTCATCAATTATTATACTTTGCAATACAAAATCGAAAAAACTTAAATTAAATTCAAAAATCTGTTGTGTTCAAAGATTGGATTGAACAAAAATTCCTCGTCAAAGAAATCGATATTATCCTGACAATGTTCAACCTCCTTTGAATACAGTACACAATTTTTTATTCTGTCTTTAAGCGAAAATTCCTTTCCGTTTCTAAGCCAACGTGCAATATCAAGCTGACGTATAATCACATACGACACCGCCGCAAAACGTACCTTTGTCAGCACATCACAGTCAAACACCGCTTTCAGCAAATATCTGTATATGAAGTACACAAGCAAATTTTCATATTCGTATTCGCGTCCGCTTATGTATAAATCAAACTCACCGCTCAACTTATCGTAATTGTCAAAAATTCCGAGCGTGTTTTCAATTACACCCGTCCAACTGTCCTCCATAATTTCAAGGCTAAGACATAGCTTAACGCACTCTTTTATGTCGTTTATACACTTTTCACTTTGTGAAAAATCGCAGTTATCCACACTTTGAGGTACTTTGTCAACGTTGTTATTATTGATTTTATCCTGCACGTCATATGCATAATTCAAAATCGTTTTAACTCTGTCCGAAATGTTCATTTTTCTATTTTTAAGCACGTCAAAAATATTTTCACGCACATTCAAAAGTATCCTTAAAAAATCTTCGTCACATTCTTCTTCATAATCAAATTTTTCAGTTTCAAAACCAGTCGGCTTGTCACTTTTAAAGATAAATTCCGCCGCACTTTCGCACGACATTCCAAGACCTTTTTCCGTTAAACTGCCGTATGTTTCGGTAAATCGCGGATATTCCGTACAAACGGTGCAGAGCTTGTCCTCACCGATGTTTATAAAAATATCGCATAAATTTTTGTCGTTCAAAAACGGACAGCGGTTGTTTTTAAGCGTAAAACTATTTTCGTTACTCATATAACGGCGTAGCCTATCGCCAAACTCACCGCCGACCGAGTTATAAACTTCAAGACTTTTATCATCAATATCAACCTCCCAGCCGATACAGCAGTTATCTTCACACGCACCGCCGATACAGGCAAATTCATTGAAATACGTTGGAACTCGCTTTATTCCCATGTTTTCCATACCTCCGGTTTGTAGCCGACAGTCGCCTGTCTGCCGTTTCTGACAATAGGTGTTTTGAACAGTTGAGGATTTTCAAGCAGTTTGTCCTCTTTTGCCTCGTCCGCAAGATATTTTATAAGCATAAGAGTGTCTTTGTCCTTTGCCTTTTCGTCAATTAAGTTTTCATATCCGCCGACAGCTTGCTTGACGCTGTTGTATTCACCCTTGCTCATGCCCTTTTCAGTCATATTGATTAGCTGATATTTTATTTTTCTCTCCTTAAAATATCTCTCCGCCTTTTTCGTATCAAAACACTTCGATTTTCCAAATATCTGTATGTTCATAACTTTCTCCATTCAATCGTTTTCTTTAATTCAGTATACCATTAATAACGCATTTTGTACAGTAAAACAAAAGAACATTAAGCCTTTACGCAAAATGTTCTTTCTTTATAAATTATTATTTTTTTATATTCTTTACATATGTATAAGGCTGTTGACGACCGTTCCATATGTAAATATTCATATCGGTATATGTCTTGCTACTTAAAGATACTTCAGCTTTTAAATTACTCAATGTTGCTTTTTTGACATCAACAATCTTTCCGTTGTTTCTAAATGCTACATAAACAGTTGCATTGTTAATGTTGTCATCTACATTAAGCGTTATCTTTAACTTCCCACTTGTAATCTGCGTGCTAACCTTGTCGGCTGAATATATAGTTGACGGTACTGCGCTGTTGTAATGAATTGTTGCATTAAGCAAATCATCATTACCATTATTATCAATATCCATTTTCTCCCATTTACCTTTTGTTCCTGTGTAATATACATCTTTTAAACTGCTACAATCTTTAAACGCTTTATAACCTATACTTGTCATGCTATTCGGAATTGTTATGCTCGTCAAGTTACTACAATTTTCAAATGTCCCAAAACCTATACTTGTTACACTGTTCGGAATTGTTATGCTTGTTAGACTGCTACAATTACTAAACGCATCTTTGCCTATGCTTGTTACGCCGATTGGGATATTAAATGTTTTATCATTTTTTCCTATTGCATATTGTATCAGTTTTGTTTTATCGCTATTATATAAATTTCCACCTATTGAAGAATAGTATTTATTTTTATCGTCAACTTTAATATTCTCTAAACTGCTACAATTATTAAACGCATCTTCGCCTATAAACGTCACGCTGTTCGGAATTGTTATATTCGTCAGGCTACTACAATTACTAAACGCATATGGCTCTATACGCGTCACACTGTTCAGAATTGTTATATTCGTCAGACTGCTACAACTACTAAACGCATATGCCCCTATATACGTCACGCTGTTCGGAATTGTTATATTCGTCAGACTGCTACAATTACTAAACACTGCCTGGCCTATGCTTGTTATGCTATTCGGGATTATTATGCTCGTCAGGCTGCTACAAAAATTAAACGTACCAGTGCCTATGCTTGTTACACTACTTGGAATTGTTATACTCGTCAGACTGCTACAATTACTAAACGCAGCACTACCTATACTTGTTATGCTACTTGGAATCATTATGCTTGTTAGACTGCTACAACTACTAAACGTACAACTACCTATGCTTGTTATGCTATTTGGGATTGTTATACTCGTCAGACTATCGCAACGTGAAAATACACTATCACTTATGCTTGTTAGGCTGTTTGGGATTGTCACGCTCGTCAGACCGCTGCATGCCTCAAACGCACCATAACCTATGCTTGTTATGCTATTCGGGATTGTTATACTCGTCAGACTGCTACAATTGTCAAATGCATCTCTGCCTATGCTTATTACGCTATTTGGGATTGTTATACTCGTCAGACTGTTGCACCATGAAAATGCATAATCACCTATATTCGTTACTCCTTTTTCTATGACCACACTTTTAATACTTTTAATATTTGAGTGCCACGGCGCACTTTGATTTAGATTTCCACTGTAATTTTTCATTTCCCCCGTACCACTGATTGTCAGCGTACCGTTATCAAGCTTCCATGTCAAATTGTCGCCGCAAGTACCGCTTGTTGCCGCACTTGCTATAATCGGCATAAATGATACCATCATAGAAAGTGCAAGCATCATACTTAAAATTCTTTTTTTCATTTGTCATTCCTCCTAAGAAATATAGTTTTGTAAATTAAAAAATGTGCCGCGGCATAAAACCAAACGGCACATAAAAACGCCTGCTTTGATTAAATGCTGCGACACATTCTAAACTATCAAAACTACAAGTAACAGTAAATTGTTATGACAAATAAAGCATATAGCGTTTTTTGCTAAAACTATACACTGTTACAAATAGTTTATTATTAAGTTTAGAATTGTCGCAAATTCAGTATATCATATTTTATATTTTTTGTAAAGAACAACAAAGAAAAAACGGCAGTTTTTTACACTGCCGTTTCCTATCTCCATAAATATTTTTCCAAATCAACTTTGTCGCCGTCAACCACAACCCCCTCATTTTCAAGACGCTCTTTTTGAGCGTCAATTCCACCGAAAACATACATCGGTGCTAACTTTCCCTCACGGTTTACTACTCTGTGACAAGGAATGTTTACAGGGTCAATATTTGCGTGCAACGCATTTCCGACAAGTCGGCTGAGCCGTATGTTTCCCAATCTCATTGCGATACACCCATATGTTGTAACTGTCCCTTTCGGTATCTGTGCCACTATGTCATACACTTTTTCATAAAAATTTTTCATTATCTATCACCGAATTTATTATAACACAACTGACATAATATTTCAATTATATTGATATTATAAAATCTTCCGAAATATACAAAATATTGCTTAGCTCACATTCGGAAGCGATTGTATTAATTGCAAATTATTTTTCAGGTTGCACATTTTCAGCATTTTTTCATTGCAAACAATGTTTGTTTAACGCTACCGTTTATTTAAACATATAAACAACAAACATTTAAACCAAAGATAGCATTTTGCAAAAAAGACAAATAAATATTTTTCTACAACAAAAAACGGAACAAATATCTTGTTCCGTTTATGGCTCCTCCAGCTGGGCTCGAACCAGCGACATCATGATTAACAGTCATGCGCTCTGCCAACTGAGCTATAGAGGAATATCTCTTTAGCTTTCGCTAACTTTTTCTTTAAACACCAAAGATAACGACTTTTGTCGTTATCTTCAGCATTCTTCGTTCCGGCAACTTTCTACTTTCCCAGGCAGTCACCCACCAAGTATCATCGACGTTAAGGAGCTTAACTTCTGTGTTCGGCATGGGAACAGGTGGTTCCTCCTTGCTATCGTCACCGGATCTTCTCTTTTGAGGTCATACCCTCAAAACTAAACAACATAACTTCACAATGCGTTTTCTCTAATTTCTTATCTTTCTCGTTCCTAACCTTTGATGTAGCGATACATCTGTATTTTAATCTGCTCTTGCTTTTTATGCTCAAGCTTACGCTTGTATGTACTCCGCATTGCCTTTCGGCAACCAGTCGCTCCTCGCAACTTTTCAAGTTGCTTCTGCTCCTTTGCTTTCGTACATATTCGCATTTTTATCTGCTCCGCAGATTAAAATGCTTGGTCAAGCCCTCGGACTATTAGTACCGGTCAGCTGCATACATTACTGCACTTCCACCTCCGGCCTATCAACCAGATCGTCTTTCTGGGCCCTTACTCCATAAAGGATGAGAGATCTCATCTTAGGGAGAGTTTCACGCTTAGATGCTTTCAGCGTTTATCTCGTCCGTACATAGCTACCCAGCTATGCCCTTGGCAGGACAA
>OJRV01002214.1_pt1 | contig 19224 bp, 16 predicted proteins | sample 1599241 | NCBI WGS metagenome assembly OJRV01 (sample SAMN04168656, study PRJEB22393) | human gut metagenome | biome: human gut microbiome; feature: stool | host: Homo sapiens | collected 2014-03-17 | reverse complement strand
CGCCTGCACATACTGCTTCTGGCCGATGGTCTTGGGCTTGACGGGCCGGCCCTTGGAGGTGATGCAGATCACGTCCTGCGTCAGCTCTCCGATGCGCTCGGACTGGCCGCTGCGGCACAGGCCGATGACGTAGCGGACGTGCTGCTCGGTAATGGACTCCCCCTTGCCGGAGAGGGTCAGCAGCGCCTCCACTGCCTTGGCAGCCATCATCACCTCCTCTGGCTCCCCGGAGATCCGCAGCTCCCCGTCACGGTTCACCACCGTCACATGGAATTCCGCCTCCAGAAGCCGGATATTTTCATCAAACGAGCCGAACAGATTGATGGCCTCCTCCATTCGCTCGATGCTTACACGCTGTTCCATACGGGACAAGCCCCCTTATCTCTGTGTAGTCTCCGTTTCCGGCAGTGTCACGGTCTGGCCGATCTGCTCCAGACACTCCGCCTTCAGCACCACCGTCAGCCGGTCCCCCTGCCGCACAGCGGCGAAGCGGGTGTCGGTGACGGTGCTGCCCTCCGGCAGCCGGGCCGACAGCAGGGCCAGCAGCTGCTGCTCTCCCTCCTGACGGGCGCTCTGCTCCGTGCGCTCTGCGGCGGCGCCCTCCCATGCGGTGATGCGCTCCTGCACCAGCGTCAGGGGCAGGCGAAGCCCTCCGGGCAGGGTGAACGGTTTATAATATGTTATTTTATCACAATCCACCCCGGTGATGCTACCCTTTCCGTAGAATTTTATCCGGTGTTTTCCGATATCCAGCGCCCAGCGGCTGTGGCTGCGGCTTCCGGCGGCGGGCTGCGTGATCTGCAGCGGTACGCTGACCGACAGCTCATACCACGTTCTGGCCCACACGGCCCCCATGCTGTGGACAAACCGTGCGCCGATGTGCTCTGTTTCTGACACCCCGGAGATCAGCAGTTGCCCCTCCGTGACGGTGGTCCCCGGCAGCACCATGGCCTGCCCCTCCAGCGCCTCCACCTTGGTGATAAGGCCCGACCTCCGGGCCACGATGTTGGTGACGGCGCTCCGATCTGCCGCCTCCGGCGGACGGTGCCGCTCCACCACCTGCACATGGGCCACGCAGCCCCGGACGTTCACCGCCAGCCACGATACCTCCGGCAGGGCCAGCAGCACATGGTTGCGCATGGTCTCCTGATCGATGTGCAGACCCGGCGACCCCACGGTGATGCCGTAGTCCTCCAGCGCCCGGAGAATGGTCTCCGTGGGGACGGTGTCGTTGCCGCTGACCTGAAAATCCCAGATGACGAGGTTGCCGCCGAACATCAGCACCAGCGTCAGCACCGCTCCGGCCAGCAGCACGTACCGCCGGCGCAGACGCCGCCAGAACACCGGTACGCCGCCGCTGCGGCACAGGTGCAGGCTGCCGCCGGCGTCCTCCGCCGCCTGCCGCAGACGGGGCAGGTCTCGCCCCACGGCCCGCAGGGTCAGGCACACCGGCGACTCCCATGTCAGCTCCCAGAAGGGGATGCCCCGTGCGCCGCAGAGGTTCAGCACCCGCTCCGGACAGCCGCACTCGATCCGCACCAGCACCTGCCCCTGTAAAAAATGGACGATCTGACGATACATGGCCCCTCCTATGTCAGCAGCTCAATGGCGGCGATGGTGCCGCTGATCCGCAGCTCCCGGTCCGTCATGGCCAGCAGCTGCAGCTCTCGGCCTGTGATCCGCACCGTCATGTCGGCAGCGGCGATGTCGATGACCTCCGTGCTGTACCGCAGCACGCCCCGGTGCTGTTCCATATAGAACTGGCGGTTCCCCACCAGCTCCATGCGGCCCACCCCCGCCGCCAGCTCCCCTGGCAGATCCAGCCGGTCCATGACCTCCAGACCGGCACGGGCCAGCCGCTTTTTGTCTCCCATGAGGCATCCCTCCCACGGTGGACTGTATGCGTACCGCCGGAAAAACTTGCCTGTCCGTGGCATGGACCTCTGCCCGCCGTCATAAGCTGGCAGGGTAAAGGGAGGTGAGGGAGCATGGGCTTGGCACTGGGACTGCTGGCGGTCATGGCGGGGCTGCTGGCGGCATCGGAGACGGCGGCGCAGGCGGTGCGGGAGGGACTGGCCCTCTGTGGCGGCTCGGTGATCCCGGCGCTGTTTCCCTTCCTCGTGGTGTCCCGGCTGTTTGTGGCCACCGGCAGCGCGGCGGCGCTGGGGCGGCTGCTGGCCCCCTTGACCCGCCGGATGCTGGGGGTCTCCGGCCCCGGTGGTACGGCGGTGCTGCTGGGCTTGCTGGGAGGCTATCCGGTGGGCGCCCAGACGGCGGGAGAGCTGGTCCGCACCGGGGCAGTCTCCCGACAGGAGGGACAGCGGCTGCTGCTGTTCTGCAACAACTGCGGCCCGGCCTTTGCCTTGGGCGTGGCGGGGGTGGGCTGCTTCGGTAGTCTCCGGGCCGGGGCATGGCTTTGGCTGATCCATGTGTCGGCCGCCGTGCTGATGGCTCTGCTGACCCGCAGCACCTCGTCCCCGGAGGGACGGGCTTCGCCGTCTGCGCCGCAGGCTCTGAGTTCCGCTTTTCCGGGGGCCGTCCGGGGAGCGGGGGAGGGGATGCTCCACGTCTGCGGCTTCGTGGTGTTCTTTCTCGTGCTGACCCGGCTGCTGACGGCCCTGACGGGGCTGGAGCACCCTCTTCCGCTGGGACTGCTGGAGCTTACCGGCGGCATCCTGCGGCTCTCCGGCACACGGGGGGACTTCGTGCTGGCGGCGGCACTGATGGGCTGGGGCGGCGTGTGCGTCCACTGTCAGACGGCAGCGGTGCTGGAGGGGAGCGGACTCCACATGAGGGGCTATCTGCCGGCAAAGGCAGCGCAGGCGGTTCTATCGGCGGCATTGGCTGTTCCCATAAGCCGCTGGGTGCGGTAAAGGGTTGCTGCTTTCCCCTATGGCGGACAAAAAATGGCACCCGCATTAGACATGAGCGGATAACGAAGTTTTTATGCAGGATACGGTGCAGTCTCTGAAAAGGGGCTGCACCGTGTTCTGCTTTATGCAGAAGTCTTGAACTGCTGCGGGTTTTGGCGGATCTCCTCCATTGCCGCCTGTAGTTCCTTTTCCGTAGGAATAGAGAATAGCCCAACGGCGGTGAAGTAAATATCCCCCTTAACCGTCTTGGTTTTCTTATCCTTGCTGTGAACCTCGATGCGCCGAATCAGCGCATTGACGATCTCCGGCGTAAGCTGTCGGATGTCCGTATAGTCCCGCAGCGCTTTCATCAGCAGCCTCAAATCCACCTTGGTTTGCTCCGCATCCAACAGATTTTTCTTGCCGTCAGCTACGAGCTTCAGCAGCTCCTTCTGCTCTTTTTCGTAGTTGGCGGTCATTGAGTAATGGAAGAAGCCAGCGTTTGCGGAAAAGTCACAATTTACGGAGGTAAAGCTTCGAATACCACTTGCCTTTTTGTTCTTGTTATGATATTATTGGTATACGTACTAAAACGCTTGAGGGGAGGTGATGTATTTGCGGAAAGACAGCAGCGAGACGAAGCGGAAAATACTGACCGTGTGCGTCCGTCTCTTTTTGGATCAGGGGTATAAAAACACCTCTGTCAGTCAGATCGTGGACGAAGCAGGTGTTGCAAGAGGAAGCTATTTGAATCTGTTTCCCACCAAGGATAAAATTTTGCTGGACTTGACCGAAACGATGTTCGGCGGACAGTTCGGCATGGCAAGAAGCATTGCAGACATCAAGCTGCCGCCGGTTTACGCCTATGCGGTGGAAACGGCGATCCAGCTGACCCTGACCGAGCTGAACGAGAACCTGCGGGAAATTTACATTGAGGCCTACTCCCTGCCTGAAACATCGGAGTATATCTACCTGCATACCACGGCAGAGCTGAAGCAGATCTTCAGCGCAAATTTCCCGGATTACAGCGACAGCGACTTTTACGAGATGGAAATCGGCACGGCAGGACTGATGCGCAATTATATGGCACGAAAATGCGACATCCATTTCCCGTTGGAACGCAAGCTCAGCCGCTTTTTGACGGCGGCGATGCGGGTGTACCGGGTGCCGGAGGACGAGCTGGCAAAGGTGCTTGCCTTTATTCAATCACTGGATATCAAGGCAATCGCCACCAAGGTTATGTATAAGCTGTTTGCCATGCTGGAAATGAAATACGATTTTAGGCTGTCGAAGGATGGAGAAACGGAGGTAACAAGATGAAGAAACGATTAATCAGCATCCTGCTCATGTGCTGTATGGTGCTGACACTGCTGCCAACAACGGCTTTTGCTGAGGGCGGCACGGAAGAGCCGCTCGTATGTACCTGCGAAACAGCCTGCACGGCAGAGAGCATGAATGCAAGCTGCACCGTCTGCGGTGCAGACGGTGCTTTGGCAGAAAACTGCGGGAAATATGCTGCAGAAAAAAGCGGACAGCCAGGTGCGCCCGACGACGCTCCGGTCATCACCGCAGCAGATGTGCAGGCACTGATCGACGCGCTGCCGGAAGCGGAAACAATCAGCGAAGATAATGCGGCGGACGTAGAAGCGCAGTTAGAAGCCATTGACGAGGCGAAGGTACAGCTTTCTGATGAAGATTTCGCGGTACTCGATTTTACCCGCTATGATGCCGCAGTTGCCGCACTTATGGCGCTAAGCGGCGAACCGGATACTGCCTTTGCGCCCCAGACTGCGAATGACCACACCCATTGCTACTGCGGCGGCAGTATCACGGCGGGCGACCATGCCAGCCATTCCGACGTGACCTATACGGCATGGGACGGCACGAGCAGCATCACATATACCAACAATACCGCCTACGTTTACCTGACGGAGAACGCCACCCTCAGCGGTCATCTGACGGTGGATGGCAAAACACTATATCTGTGCCTGAACGGCAAGACCCTTGCCAGCAACGGCACAGCCAAGATTCAGGTCAAAAACGGCGGTCGACTTGTTCTCTGCGACTGTCAGGGTGGCGGCACCTTTAAGGGCGCGACGCAGAATGTCTGGGGCGGTGCCTGCATTTACCTTTATACCAGCACGCTGGATATGTTCGGCGGCAAGCTCACCGGCGGCAAAGTCACCGGCAATGGCGGCGGCGGAGCCATCGCTTTGGATGACCAGCAGTGCATATTCAATATGTACGGTGGCGAAATCTCCGGCAACAACGGCAACAACTACGGCGGCGCCATTTTCCGGAAATTCAATGCAAACATGCCGAACACCACCGGCGGCACTTTCAATATGTATGGCGGCACAATCAAGAATAACACCGCCAAGAACGGCGGCGCATTCTTCTCCACCACCGGCGGCACCATCAATATGACCGGCGGCACCATCTCCGGCAATACAGCGACCCAAAGCAGCAACGATGCTGGCGGCGGCGCCATCTATATGCGCGGCAGTGGTAAGATAAACATTTCCGGCAGCGCGCAGATCACCGGCAACTCCTCCAGCCTGGACGGCGGCGCCATTCTGATGGGTTGGGGCGAGATCAACATTTCCGGCAGCGCGAAGATCAACAGCAATACCGCCAGCCGCTGGGGCGGCGCCATCTGCCTGCGCCAAGATTCTAATCAGTCGACGACGCTCTACATGCGGGGCGGCGAGATCAGCGGCAACAAGGCCAATTCAGAGGGCGGCGCGGTTCATGTGCTTGACAAGGACTGCCAGTTCTTCCTCTATGACGGCAAGATCACCGGAAACACCAGCGGCGACGGCGGCGCCATCTATCTGAATCAGGAGCCGTCGTGGCTGATTATGCAAGGCGGCGAGATCTCCGGCAATACGGCCACCGGCAACGGCGGCGGCGTGTATATTTACCGCTCCGGCTCGGTCTGCCAACTCTATAGCGGTAAGATCGAGAATAACAAAGCCAGCGGCAATGGCGGCGGCATTTATATCAATCCCAGCAACAGCGGCCAGCTGAAGGTCGGAAACAAGCCCCTCGTGCAGAACAACACGGTTTCCGGCAAGGCCAACAATGTGTATCTGCCCTCCGGCAAGACGATGACCATCGAGATCGGCATGTCCACCGGGGCGGCTATTGGCGTGACCACCGCAGACACCAGCTACCCCGTGGCGTTTTCCAATGCTTACGACAGAGACTATGCGAAGTGCTTCTTTGCGGACGACGCCAATGCCCATGTGGAGTATCAGGATGACCGGAAGCTGTACCTTGTCTCCGGTGCGGTTGCGCGGCCCCTTACCGTGACCTTTGACCCCAACGGCGGTACGCTGGCCGATGCGGACAAGACCAGATCGTTGACGACCGGCGATACCTACGGCACGCTGCCGGTTCCCGACTATGAGGGCTACGATTTCGCCGGTTGGTACACGGAACAGCACGGCGGCACCGAGATTAAGGAAAACACCACCGTGACGGTGTTCGGTACGCAGACCCTCTACGCCCATTGGACGGAGCACGAATACACCGTCACGGTAGTTAAGATCGGCATGCCGGAGTGGGGTTCGGTAACGCCCATGAGCACAAAGGCCAAGGCGGGCGAAACGGTCACGCTGACGGCAACGCCGACAACGGGCAATCGGTTCAAGGAATGGGTTTTCCTCAACAAGCCGGAGGGCGGCGGCCGGGTCAACCCGGTGCTGACCTTCACAATGCCTGCCGAAGATGTGACCGTTCAGGCGCATTTTCAAGTAAAGTATTATACCATCAGTTACACCTTGGAGGGAGTTTCCGGCGGAAGTGCCAGCATCGTCCGGTGGGGAGACAAGGTGTTTAAATACCTGCCCCAAAATCCCACGTATCAAGACTGGGTATTCACCGGCTGGAAATGCGGTGATGTCACCGTTACTGAGGACATGACCTATGGCGATCTGGCAGGAAGCGACACGGTGAGTTCTATCCACATTATAGCGCAGTGGCACCAGCACGAATTCAACACCTGGACCAACGGTTATCCCGGAACACTGAAAACGCCTGCGGACTGCACTCACGATGCTGTTTACTACTGGAGATGTGTGTGCGGTGAGATCGAATACAATGACAATCATCTGTATGAGGAGCCGGGCACAGCGCTGGGCCATTTGTGGAGTTGGACGTCCAATGGCAACGGTACGCACACGCGGACATGCCGGCGTGAGAACTGCAACGCCACCGAAACCGATAATTGTTCCGGCGGCACGGCCACCTGCACCGCCAAGGCAAAGTGCAGTACCTGCAATGCCGAGTACGGCGAAAAGCTGCCCCACGACTTCACGGCAGAAACGGCAGAGGAGCAGTACCTGAAATCCGGCTCCAGCTGCACGGAGAAAGCGGTCTACTACAAGTCCTGCACGGTTTGTGGCCTGAGCTCCAAGGGTACGGCCAGCGAGGCTACCTTTGAATCCGACAGCGTTCTGGGCCATGAATGGGGCGCATGGACGTCCAACGGCAATGTCACCCACACCCGCGTCTGCTCCCGCGACGCCAGCCATACGGAAACCGAGAATTGCCACGGCGGTACGGCAGACTGCACGCACAAGGCTGTTTGTACGGTCTGCGGAGAAGCCTACGGCGACCTTGCGCCGCACAGCTTCACGGCAGAAACCGCCGAGGCGCAGTATCTGAAATCCGCTGCGACCTGCACCGAAAAGGCGGTGTATTACAAGTCCTGCGCCGTCTGCGGTACCAGCTCCAAGGGAACCGCCGACGAGGCGACCTTCACGTCCGGAAAGCCGCTCGGCCATGACTGGGGCGCGTGGACGCCCGACGGGGAGGGCACACACAAGCGCATCTGCACCCACGATGCCAGCCATGTTGAAACGGCCGGCTGCACCTACGGTGACTGGAGCACAAACCAAGACAGTCACTGGAAGACCTGCACCGTCTGTGGCGGAGAGGCTGAGCGGCTCAACCACGACGACCCGGACTGCGACCATTTCTGCGACACCTGCGGCATCAAAATGACCGAGCACGACTTCACGGGAGAACTTGCGATCACGGCACTTCTGTACAAGGAAGCAAACTGCCTCTCTCCCGCACTCTATTACAAGTCCTGCAAGATCTGTATGCTGTCCTCCAAGGGGACAGCCAGCGAAGCGACCTTTGCAAGCGGGGAGAAAAACCCGGATCGGCACGCCGAAGAGCCGGGTGACTGGCAGCTTGACGGCGACAGCCACTGGAGATTCTACACCTGCTGCCATTTGGAGGTCGATCACGGCGCGCATCAGGGCGGCACGGCCGACTGCCTTGCCCCGGCCCTCTGCGAGGTCTGCCAGCACCCGTACGGCGAGCTTGGCCCGCACCATTTTGTCGATCAGGTGAACGAATACCGGCTGAAGTCCGCCGCCACCTGCACAAGCCCGGCGGTATATTATCAGTCCTGCTCCACCTGCGGTGCGCAGGGCACGGAAACCTTTACTAATGGCGAACCGCTCGGCCATGACTGGGGCGCTTGGACATCCAACGGGGACGGCACGCACACCCGCGTCTGCGCGCACGATGCAGCGCACACGGAAACCGAAAATTGCCACGGCGGCACGGCAGACTGCACGCACAAGGCCATTTGCGAGGACTGCAACGCAGCCTATGGCGAGCTGGCGGCGCACGATTTCACGGCAGAAACCGCCGAGGAGCAGTATCTGAAATCCGCTGCAACCTGTACCGAAAAGGCGGTCTATTACAAGTCCTGCGCAGTCTGCGGTCTGAGCTCCAAGGGCACGGACGGCGAAGCAACCTTCGAAGCCGGAAAGCCGCTCGGCCATGACTGGGGCGCATGGACATCCAACGAAGACGGCACCCACACCCGCATCTGCGCTCACGATGCAGCGCACACGGAAACCGAGAATTGCCACGGCGGCACGGCGACCTGCACGGAAAAGGCCATTTGCGAGGACTGCAACGCAGCCTATGGCGAGCTGGCGGCGCACGACTTCACGGCGGAGACCGTGGATGCAAAGTACCTGAAGTCTGCTGCAACCTGTACCGAAAAGGCGATCTATTACAAGTCCTGCGCAGCCTGCGGTCTGAGCTCCGAGGGCACGGCGGATGAGGCGACCTTCTTCTCCGGCAATGCGCTGGATCACGACTGGGGCGCTTGGACGCAGAACAGCGATGAAAAGACCCACACCCGAATCTGTAAGCGTGACACCAGCCATACGGAAACCGAGGATTGCCACGGCGGCATGGCCACCTGCACGCACAAGGCTGTCTGTACGGTCTGCGGCGGCGAATACGGCGAGCTTGATCCGAAGAACCACACCAACTTGAAGCACTTCCCGGCAAAGGCGGCGACCAAGACTGCCGAGGGCAATATCGAATACTGGTATTGCTCCGGTTGCAAGAAGTATTACAAGGACGCTACGGCAACACAGGAAATCAAGCAGGCTGATACCGTAACGGCAAAGCTGCCCGGCGGCACCGTCAAACCCGGCGCCGACAAGTCTCCGCAGACGGGAGATAACTCCAATCTTTTGTTGTGGATTGCCCTGTTGTTCATCAGCGGCGGTGCAGCCATTGGCACAACGGTTGTAAGCAGGAAGAAAAAGTACAACAGATAATTGAATAGCGTTCCCTTGCTCCATCTTCCGAGCAAGACAAAAGCGCCGTAGCAATACGGCGCTTTTTTGTTACCCGGAAGCGACAAACAGCGGCTTTTGAATGACGGACGGTAAGGATACCACCGCTAAAACAAAGCCGCTCATATCGAAAGAAAACGCCCAAAATCACCCCGAAACTATACAGCGGGGTCAGGTTTTGGGTGTTTCTGCGTTTCGGGAGCAAATCGGCAATTAGGCAAGGATTGCACTTCACCTTACTCCTACACATTTCCGTATTGTTCCAATAATGTACCATGTAAAAAATCGCTATTTTTGTATTCTCTATTGACAAATTTGTATGCGCTATTGACAAAAGCGAAGATTAGTGATATACCATATTTTAGTAACATGGGTGGTGAATTGAGGAAAGGCCACTGTGGCGGGAATTATGTGTGAATACTTTTCAATTTTCTGTCACAGTATTATGCCGCCTCCTGTCCACTGTCCAAATTTGAAAGGGGTATAGATATGAAAGCACGTATGTCACGCAAATTTTTCTGTCTTCTGCTGACAGTAGTGATGGTATGCACCCTACTGCCAATCATTGCGCTGGCGGCTGAACCAAGCGGTAGCATTGAGAATGCTGGTATTACTCATGCTGGCGGCTACTTGAAAAATGCTGTTTCCGTTGAACTGAAAGACGTTACCTTCGCTGAGAGCGTTGCGGTTAAACTATACAGCGGCGATACTCTGCTGACCACGGCTACCTTGCAGGGAGTAAATCCCGGCAGCTATGGTTTCCTGACCTGCTGCATCGCAACCGAGACTGCTGACGAGTACTGGGCACTGACCCCCTGGACTCCCAAGGACGATGTTGTCCCCGACAAAGCTGTCCTGTTTGTCGATGGACACGAACAGGATACGAAGACCTTCACGCTTGATACCGATGAGTGGGCAGCCCTGCCCGGCACGGTGCCCCCCTGCAGCATCGAGCGCGCCGCCATCACTCATGATAACGGTGTCCTGAAGAACGCTGTGTCTGTTGATCTGAAGAATGTTAACTTTGAGTCCAGCGTACAGGTGCAGCTGTATAGTGATGAGACCCTGCTGACCACTGCCACCTTGCAGGGAGTAACTCCCGGCAGCTATGGTTTCCTGACCTGCTGCATCGCTACCGAGACTGCTGACGAGTACTGGGCACTGACCCCCTGGACTCCCAAAGACGATGTTGTCCCCAACAAGGCTGTCCTGGTTGTCGATGGACACGAAGAGGATACGAAGACCTTCGCACTTGATGCCGATGAGTGGGCAGCCCTGCCCGGCACTGCGTTCCCCTATAGCGGCAGCATCGAGCGCGCCGGCATGACTCATGATAACGGAGTCCTGAAAAACGCTGTGTCTGTTGATCTGAAGAATGTTAACTTTGAGTCCAGCGTAAGGGTGCAGCTGTACAGTGATGAGACCCTGCTGACCACGGCTACGTTGAATACTGATAAGCTGGGAGCTGGTTCGTATCCTTACCTGACCTGCTGCATCGCAACCGAGACTGCTGACGAGTACTGGTCACTGACCCCCTGGACTCCCAAAGATGATGTTGTCCCCAATAAAGTCGTGCTGTTTGTGGATGACAACGAAATGGACACTATGGAATTCACTCTGGATGCTGCAGAGTGGAAAGCCCTGCCCGGCACGGTGCTCCCCTCCAGCAACGTGACCAACGGCACCACCAGCAATAATGACAAGCTGGACAATGTCCCCCAGACCGGTGACACAAGCAACTTTGTTTTGTGGATTGCCCTGTTGTTCGTCAGCGGCGGTGCAGCCATTGGCGCAACGGTTGTAAGCGGGAAGAAAAAGTATAACAGATAAGAGAACAGCTTAACCTATGCGGCGGCTACCGGAAACAGTAGCCGCCGTGAGCTTTAGCTCATCCACGGCATCTGTATACCGTCTGGCTGCAATCAGCTTGTTGCGAAAACGGTTCAACCCGTTGAGAGCGAGTCGCCACTTTTGCCGATTTAGCTCAACATAGTGTTTTCGTTTCATTACGATCCCGCCTTAATGTTCTGTAATTATTGCAGCAAAAGGCGCGGCTGGAATCGAATATGCGGAAAAAGAAATCACCGAGAAAAGCCCGTACGAGGCTTTCTCGGTGATTTTCCTTGCCATTGCTACGCCGTCTGAAAATACAGGCAGCTGCCGCTCTTATCTGCGAGCCTTGTCGTAGGGGATGCCCTCCGCCTTGGGGGCACGGGACTTCTTGGAGGTGAAGGCCAGCACCAGCAGAGTGATGATGTACGGAAGCATCCGGTACAGGTGGGAGCTGATGCCGATCTCTGCCAGCCAGTACACACCGTCGCCGTTGATATCGATGCTGGAGTAGGCGGCGGCGATGCATTTGAACAGGCCAAACAGGAGGGAGGCCCCGGCGATGTTCAGAGGCCGCCAGTTACCGAAAATCATCACGGCCAGCGCCAGAAAGCCGAAGCCCGCCACGTCGCCGTTGGAGGAGCAGTTGGCGGTGGTCAGGGCGTACACAAAGCCGCCCATACCCGCCAGCGCACCGGAGATGGTGGTGCCGATATAGCGCATCTTGTAGACATTGATGCCCAGAGAGTCCGCCGCCTGAGGATTCTCACCACAGGCCCGCAGCCGCAGGCCGAAGCGGGTCTTATAGAGAATGATGGACAGGATGACGAACAGGATGATGCAGACGTAGGTAGCCAGATAGACCTTCACCAGAAACGTCTCGCCGAAGAAGCCAAGATCGGTGTTTTTGTCGATGCCGAAGGTGGACTTTCGGATCATGAACCACGTAGCGGAGTCGCCGGTAGCCAGCTGCAGGGTGTTCTGGTTGGCGATGATACGCACCAGAAACAGCACCAGAGCCGGAGCCATCAGGTTCAGGGCCGTACCGCCGATGGTCTGGTCGGCCCGCAGGTTGATGGAGGCGAAGCTCAGCAGCAGGGAGAACACGGCGCCCATGGCTGCCGCCACCAGCATAGCCAGAAGCTCCAGCCCCTGCATAGCCACCCAGTTCCCGGTCTGTTGAGCGGCCAGCACGGCGGCGCTGCCCTGCATCAGGCGCACGAACAGCACGCCGATGAAAGCACCGAAGATCATGATACCTTCCAGCGCCAGGTTGATGATACCGCTGCGCTCGGCAAACACACCGGCCAGCGCCACGATCATCAGGGGTACTGCATAGATCAGGGTCTGCTGTACCAGAAATGTCATGCCTGATCGCCTCCTTCTGCGTTATCGCTGTCTGTGACAGCGGCCTCTACGGGTGCTTTCTCCTCCTCCGGCAGCAGGGAGGTCTGATCCTCCACGGCGGCGCCCCGAGGGATGGGAGCCGTGTCTGCCACAGCGATCTTTTTCTTCTTCCGGCCGCTGAGCATCATGCGGATCACCAGAGAGAAAGCGCTTAGATACACGATGACGGCGATGATGACGTCGGTGATGTACTCGTTGTAGGCGGTGAGGTTGGTCAGCTGCTGGCCAACGATCTTCAGCATGGCCATGAAGACGCCGGCGAAGATGACGGCGATGGGGTTATTCAGCGCCAGCAGCGCCACGGGGATGCCGTTAAAGCCCACGGCGGGCAGAGACTGATAGGTGGACCAGTAGAACTCCGTGTTGCCGGACAGGTAGTACAGTGCCGCACCGGCTCCGGCCAGCGCACCGGCGATGGCCATGGACAGCACAATGTTGCGCTTATCCTTGATGCCGGCGTAGCGGGCGGCATGGCGGTTGGCGCCGCAGGCCTGCAGTTCGTAGCCCAGCGTAGTCTTGGTCATGAGGATGTACATGGCGATGGCCAGCAGAATGGCCACCAGAATACCGGCGTTGACCTGAGAGCCGGGGAACAGCTTATCCAGCCCCAGCTTGGGGGTGGCCACGCCGTTGAAGCTGGTCTTATAGATGTAGCCGGACTTGGTGTTCTCCACGGTGTTCTTGAAGTTGCTGATGTCGAACATCCACGTCACAAGGTTGGCGGCCACCCAGTTGGTCATGATGCAGGCCAGCACCTCATTGATGTTGAGACACGCCTTGGCCAGACCCGGCAGAGCGCCCCACAGAGCACCCGCCAGACAGCCGCCCAAAAAGGCCAGGATCCAGATGATCCAGGTGGGGACGGAGGAAGAGGGGATGCTCAGGGCGATCATCAGCGTCGCCATGGTGGAGATCAGGTACTGACCGGGAGCGCCGATGTTGAACAGGCCCGTCTTGAAGGCCACGGCCACGGAGAGACCCGTCATGATCAGGGGCGTGGCCCGGAACAACATATCGCCGGTGTTGACGGCGTTGAAGCCCCAGGTCAGCTCACCGGCGGCATTGCGGCCGGTGCTGAAGATGCCGGCGAAGATGATTCGGAAGCCGTCCCATGCGCCGGAGAGGGAGATCTTTTCATTGAAGCAGCCCACCAGAATGACGGCGATGCCGCCCACCAGCAGACCCACCAAAATGGAGATCAGGGACGCCAGCACCTTTTTGGTGCCTTCCTTTTGGTACAGAGTGGCTGCGGAATGCTTCACGCTTCATCGCCTCCTTTGTTGTCACGCTTTGCGCCGGACATATACAGGCCCAGCTCGGATACGCTGGTCTTTTTGGGGTCCAGCTGGCCCACGATCTCCCCCTCATACATGACGAGGATGCGGTCGGAGAGGCTCATGACCTCATCCAGCTCCAGAGACACCAGCAGCACCGCCTTGCCACGATCCCGCTCGGCCACCAGCTGGCTGTGGATATACTCGATGGCGCCCACGTCCAGACCACGGGTGGGCTGAACGGCCACGATCAGGGGCTTATCCCGATCCAGCTCACGGGCGATGATGGCCTTCTGCTGGTTGCCGCCGGACATACTGCGGACCACGGTGATGGGGCCCTGACCGCTGCGGACGTCGAATTTCTCGATCAGCTGCTGGGCGTAGCTGCGGACGGCGTCCCGCTTGATGAAGCCCCCCTTCTCGAACTGGGGCTCCTTGTACCGCTGGAGCACCAGATTCTGCTCCAGCGTGAAATCCAGCACCAGACCGTGCTTGTGGCGGTCCTCCGGGATGTGGCTGATATACTCGCCCCGGTGGTGGATGGAATAGTGGGAGATGTCGTGGCCGCAGACGGTGATGCTGCCGCCGGAGCTCTTGTCAAGGCCCGTCAGACCGTGGATGAACTCCGTCTGGCCGTTGCCGTCGATACCGGCGATGCAGACGATCTCGCCGGCCCGCACGTCGAAGCTGACATTATGTACGGCATCCTTCTTGTGCAGATGGGAGGGGACGGTGAAGCCCTTCACGCTGAGCACCACATCGCCGGGATGGGCCTCGTCCTTGTTGACCTGCAGCTGTACGGGGCGGCCCACCATCATGTTGGACAGCTCCTGCTTGTTGGTGTCCTTGGTGTTGACAGTGCCGATGTACTTGCCCTTGCGCAGCACCGTGACCCGGTCGGCCACCGACATGATCTCGTTGAGCTTGTGGGAGATGAAGAGGATGGACTTGCCCTCCCTGGTGAGATTCTTCATGATGAGCAGCAGCTCATCGATTTCCTGAGGCGTCAGCACGGCGGTGGGCTCGTCAAAGATGAGGATCTCGTTGTCCCGGTAGAGCATCTTCAGGATCTCCACACGCTGCTGCATACCGACAGTGATGTCCTCCACCTTGGCGTCCAGATCTACCGCCAGACCGTACCGCTCCGACAGCTCCTGTACCTTTTTCCGGGCCTCCTTCTTCTGCAGGAAGCCCATCTTCGTGGTCTCGGCACCCAGAATGATATTGTCCAGCACCGTGAACACGTCCACCAGCTGGAAGTGCTGATGCACCATGCCGATCCCCAGCGCTGTTGCGTCGTTGGGGTCATTGATCTTTACTGTCTGTCCATTTTTTCGAATCTCGCCTTCTTCCGGCTGGTACAGCCCGAACAGGACGGACATCAGCGTGGATTTACCGGCGCCATTTTCCCCCAGAAGGGCGTGGATCTCGCCCTTCCGCAGCTGAAGGGTGATGTCGTCATTGGCCTTGATGCCGGGAAACTCCTTGGTGATGTGAAGCATTTCGATCACATACTGAGGAGAATTTTCCATGCCGCCACCTACTTTCTCAGGATTTACAGACCCATACAGGTTGTATATACAGACTATTATAACGGCTCACGCCGAGAATTGCAAGGTTAACCGAAGGATTTGATGGAACAAATGCACGGAATGTTCTGTATCTTAGGGTTGACATCTGGTGATTTTTGCTTTACGATACATTTATATTGCATGATATATTTCCCGGTAGGTAAGGCTACCGTAGGGATATGGGCTGCTGCCGCAGAGTGGTGGAGACACCATGAGAGGGTTTGAACAGGCGATATCGAAACCAAGGTATCATCTAATGCAGCTTCACCGCCCCACGATGCTAAAGCTTGTTACGGTGCTCAGGTCACGGCGGTGACCCGATCGCAATGCGACCGCAGCAGGCAAACGCCGGCTGCGGGATTTTTTATGATGCGGGGAAGGAGGAGCCGATATGGTAGACTACGAGGAAGAGCTGGACCGGTATCTGGATGAGATCAAGGAGCTGGCCCGAAGTAAACAGTATGCCCGCCTGCGGGACCTCTTTCTCCCCATGGAGCCTGCCGACATCGCTCTGCTGCTGGAGGAGTCCGGCGGGGAGCTGATGCCCCTGCTGTACCGGCTGCTGCCCAAGGAGCTGGCGGCGGAGGTGTTCGTGGAGCTGGAGTCCGACTCTCAGGAGATGCTCATCAACGGCTTTTCCAACACCGAGCTGAAGGAGGTGCTGGACGAGCTGTATCTGGACGATGCCGTGGACATCGTGGAGGAGATGCCCGCCAGTGTGGTGATCCGAATTCTGGATAAGGCAACGCCAGAAATGCGAAAATCCATTAACGAGATTTTGAAGTACCCGGAGGACTCCACCGGCTCCATCATGAACATGGAGTTCCTGTCCCTGAAAAAGGACATGACGGTGGAGGACGCCTTCAAGCGCATCCGCCGTATTGGCGGCGAGCTGGAGACCATCAACATCCTGTACGTCACCGACCCCACCCGCCGCCTGCTGGGGGTGCTGTCGGTGCGTGACCTGCTGCTGGCGGAGGAGGATGACCTCATCGAGGACATCATGGACCCCAACGTGGTCTGGGTCAGCACCATGGATGATAAGGAGGACGCCGCACAGGCCCTGAGCAAATACGGCTTTCTGGCCATGCCCGTGGTGGATCTGGAGAACCGTCTGGTGGGCATCGTCACCGTGGACGACGCTATGGACGTTATCGAGGAGGAGACCACGGAGGACTTCGAGAAGATGGCCGCTATGCTGCCCTCCGACAAGCCCTATCTGAAGGCCGGCATCTTCGCCACGTGGCGAGCCCGTCTGCCGTGGCTGATGATCCTCATGCTGTCGGCCACCTTCACCGGCATGATCCTCAACCACTATGAGAGCGCTCTGGCGGCGTGTCTGGTGCTGAACTCCTATATCCCCATGCTCTCCGGCACCGGCGGTAACTCCGGCACGCAGGCCAGCGTGGCGGTCATCCGTGCCTTAAGTCTGGACGAGGTGGATTTCTCTGACATCCTGAAGGTCCTGTGGAAGGAGCTGCGGGTGTCGCTGCTGTGCGGCTCGTGTCTGGCGGCGGCCAATTTCGTGAAAATGCAGCTGGTGGACCGTCTGCTGCTGGGCAATGCCGCCGTGACCCCCGTGGTGTGTCTGGTGGTGTGCCTGACCATCATGTTCGTGGTGGTATTTGCCAAGTGTGTGGGCTGCTCGCTGCCGCTGCTGGCGGAGAAGATCGGCTTGGACCCGGCGGTGATGGCCAGTCCCTTCATCACCACCATCGTGGATGCCACCAGTCTGCTGATCTATTTCCGCTTCGCTTCGTGGCTGCTGGGCATATAGACGCATAAAAAATCCGTTTCAAGACAAAATAGAGTCAGGCTTTGCGCCTGACTCTATTTTTCTGGAGGAACGTATCATGAGCAAGAACTGTACCAACGACGGCTGCAACTGCACCCCCAACTCCGCCATCAAATGCAGTGTCACCAACTGCGCCCACCACTGTCAGGATGTGGATCACTGCGGCCTCACCAGTATTCAGGTAGGCACCCACGAGGCCAACCCCACCATGGACCAGTGTACCGACTGCCAGAGCTACCGCAAGCTGTAACGGCACACCGCCCGGTGTGCCGGGCGGCTACATAGGAAGGAGGGAGGGCCATGACGGATCGCATGAAATACGCCCTGTCCGGCGCTGCCGCCGGGGCGGTGAACGGCCTGTTCGGCGGGGGCGGCGGTATGGTGCTGGCCCCGGCCCTGACAGGCTGGTGTCACATGGAGCAGAAACGGGCGCTGGCCACCTGCGTGGCAGCCATCCTGCCTTTGTGCCTGCTGTCGGCGGTTATCAGCCTGTGGCGGCAGCCGCTGGACTGGATGCAGGCCCTGCCCTATCTGTTGGGGGGACTGGGCGGCGGCTTCGTGGGAGGCCGCCTGTTTCAGAAGGTATCCAACCTGTGGCTGCGGCGCATCTTCGCCTGCTTTCTGCTGTACGGCGGCGTGAGGTATCTCCTGTGACGGCGTGGCTGCTGCCGCTGGCGGTGGGCTTCGCCACCGGTATCCTCTCGGCGTGGGGCGTCGGCGGCGGGACCCTTCTGCTGCTGTGCATGACGTTGCTGCTGGGGGTGGACCAGCGCACCGCCCAGACCATCAACCTGCTGTACTTCCTGCCCACCGCCGGTATGGGGCTGCTGTCCCACGGGAAAAGCGGCCTGCTCTATCCCTATGGGGACGCCGCCGCCTGCGCCCGGCAGATTCAAATTCTAATGGATGACCCCCAGCTGGCCCGGAGCCTGGGCCAGGCCGGACAAAAAGCCATGGAGCCCTTCCGCCTGGAGGCCGTCTTCCCCTGTGTCATGGCGGAGTATGACCGGCTGCTCTCTCCCGCTCCCGCCCTTGTTTGAAGCTAAAAAATCGGCGCACACTCGATGAGTGTGCGCCAATTTTTATTTGCTTTAGTCCATGGTGAAGACGGTGAGAGCCGCCTGGACCTGGGGGCTGAGGGTGATGGTGCCCATGTGGTTCTCGTTCCAGTCGTTCATCCGCTGCTGGAAGGCCAGGATGTGGTCCATAGACTCCTGGCTGTCATCAGAATACTGGAACAGCAGCAGGAAGGCGTCATCCCAGGTGGTCTCCTGGGTGGGGACAAAGTCCACATACTTCTCCAGCATGGCATAGGCCTTGTCGGTCTCCCCCTGCTGGAAATAGGCCTGGGCCAGATAGAGGGGGGTACTGTTGGAGTCCACTTTTTCCAGCTTGACGGCCCACTTCTCCGCCTGGGTCATAACGGCGTCGGGCACGTCCTCCTGGGTGAGGGCGTTGACCACATAGCTGGTCATATAGTCGTCCCGCTGGAAGGGGTCCATGGCGATGGCCATGGACAGGTTGGCATAGGTGGGCTGGGCGATGAGCCGGGCGGCGAACAGGTTCCCGCCCAGCAGCAGGGCATAGGCCAGCACCGGCAGGGCCGCAATGCGCACCGCCCACTTGCCCACTTTAGGGGAGCAGGGCAGGGCCATGGGCTGGCCGCAGCACAGGCTGATCATGGCGATGACGCCCAGGGCGATGGGCAGGAAATAGCTGCTGGAGAACACCACCTCCACGCCGCCGTGGATCGCCATGAACACCATGGCCGCCCCCAGGGCGGTCATCAGACAGGTGAAACCCGTTCCCCCCGCGGCCCATAGCACTGGCTCCATTTCAACCCCTCCTCACTTTTGGTTATGTTACCCTAACCAC
>OJRV01002157.1_pt1 | contig 19658 bp, 17 predicted proteins | sample 1599241 | NCBI WGS metagenome assembly OJRV01 (sample SAMN04168656, study PRJEB22393) | human gut metagenome | biome: human gut microbiome; feature: stool | host: Homo sapiens | collected 2014-03-17 | reverse complement strand
CGGTCTCGCCCGCCTTGACATGACGGCCGAATTTCCGTTTCCAGTCCCCATACCCCGCCACCATGGAGGCGTGCGAACACTGGAGCTTAATGAGAAAAATATTGCCGTAACTGTAATGGTGCAGTTTGGAGAGGGATTGCAGATAGGCCGCGTACTGGTCGCTCTGGAACAGGTCGGTGATACCGGCCTCCAGTTGATCCGTCAGCGCCCGCACACGTTCCATACGCTCTTGAAAGTCGATTTTTCACACCTCCCTGGAAAGTCCCCTCAAATTGAGGGAACATTTGAATATGAAAAAAGCCCCGAACATGGTACGTTACCGCTCCATGCCGGGGTCTTTCCTGTGCTGCCGGGGCTTCCAGTCCGGGTGTCCGGGCGGAAGCTCCTCCCTGAGTTCATCCACCCGCTGCTTCATATTCTTCCGGGCGGCCTGCTCATCTCCGAAGTAACGGCCATAGTTGTACCCCTGGAAATTATCGTAGGCGTAACACTTCCAGGTGACGTAGGGGGAGACCTCCGTGGGGCTGTACCCCAGCACTACCTCGGTATTTCCCACCCGGCGGCTGTCGATGATCTCATAGCTCTGGCACATTCGTTTTCCGCTCATCCTGTTCACCTCACCGGCGTCTCAGCCTTTTTTACGTTTTTTCCCGCCGCGGCCTTGGCCTTTTGGCGCTCCATGACCGTCTGACGCAGTTTCAAGCCCTCCAGGATGCCCTGTTTCACGTCCGGGATAGTGGTGCGCTTGTCAGGGAAGAAGGGCCGCAGATCCTCCTCCAGCATTGTGACCTTCAGCGGAGGTGTCTCCTCCCGCTTGGTGGGGGCTACGGCCTGCTCGATCTTCTCAGTGGTCAGACTGCCGGCCTGGCTCTCCTTCTTCAACTCTTTGGCCTTGGTGCCGGAGGGGACTTTATCCTCCTTCTGGATGGCGTCCGCCAATACCTTCTGCTCCTTGGGCTTCATTTGGGCAATATCCGCCCCGGTGTTGACCGGGATCTTCCCCTTGTCCACCAGGTCCTGGAGTTCCGGGACCAGTTTATTCAAGGTCTTGTACCGCTGGATCGTGGCGGGGCTCTCGCCCACCTGCTGGGCCAGCTCCTCGTCGGCACTCATGCGCTTGATACCCATAGCTTCGTCCTGCGCGATCTCCTCCTTGGTGCGGCGGCCCATCTTCCGTTTCATGGCGTCGGTTTTCATCTGGTAGGCGCGGGCCTTCTCCATGGGGCTGATCTCCTCCCGCTTGAGGTTGGAGTCCACCATGGAAATGATGGCCTCGTCCCGATCCAGATTGCGGACGATAACAGGAATATCCTCGATCCCGGCCAACTGGCAGGCGCGCATACGGCGGTGGCCGGAGACCATCTCATAGCCGCCGTCCTTATGGGGGATGACCATGACCGGCTCCAGCACACCGAATTTCTTGATGCTGTCCACCAGGTCCCACATATCCTTGTTGTCGCGGACCGCGAAGGGGTGCCCCTCAAAGGGCCGGATATTCGCCACCTTCATGGTTGTGACCGTCTCCGGCTGGCCCTCCTTGGTCAGGGGGATTTTCAGGTCTTTGGGCAGTTCCTCATCCTCCGGCTCCTTCCCAGCAGGGGGCTCCGGGGTCTTGTCTGCCTTGGCGGGCTCCTCCGGGGGATAAGGGACCAGCTTGCCGGGGACCGGCATGAGCGGCTTATCCCGGTGCCCCTTACGGTACTCACTGGCTTGGGCAAGGGACATTTCATACACATCCGCCCGGACCTCCAGCATCCCCGCCTGCTCCAGCGCCTTGCAGCGGTGGAAACCGTCTACCAGTTGAAATTCGTCCTCCTTCTCGCTCTTGCGGAGAATGACGGGCTTTTGAAGGCCGTTTTTCTTAATGTCCGCGATCAGGCCGTTGTAATCCTTGCGGGGCTCGTCCTTGACATAGGTGCCGGGCAAAGGTTTGATTTTGGAGAGGGCAACGAAACGCAGATCGGGGGATCGTGGCTCCTGCTCCTTTTCGTCCTTGGGCTTACTGGGATCAGACACAGGGGACTTCTTCCCGTCGGCAGGCTTGGCAGAGGGGTCCGCAGGGGCCTTGGGGGCCTCCTGCCCCTTCTTCTCGTTGGCAGGCTTGGCGAAGGGGTCTACGGGGGTCTTGGGAGCCTCCGGCTCCTTCTTTCCATCAGTGGGCTTGGGAGTAGTGCCCGCAGGGGTCTTGGGGGCCTCCTGTCCTTTCTTCTCGTCGATAGGCTTGGCGGCTCCAGCGGCAGGCGGTTTTCCCGCCTCTGGAGGCGCGGGTGTGTCCGGCGGCGCGCCGGGGACCGGGGCGCGGAACGCTCCGATCAAAGGGTTTTTCTTGGGGTCTGCCATAGTCGTTTTCCTCCTTTATGTCGTGGCGTTTTATTGAAAACTTCCCTCAATTTGAGGGGAGTTTTGCTCGTTTGGGACGATCCGTGGGGAAAACCGCCCCCTGGGTGTGCTTGGCGGCGGACAGGTCGGCCAGTGTGGACGGGAGGCCGTCAAAGTCCTGGTCGGTCCCCAGGATCGAGGACAGCAGCACAACATCGGCCCTGTCCACGCCGTACCTCTCCGCCAGCCAGTCCAGGTATTCCCGGCGGTTGGAGTAGTTTTTTGTTTTATAACGGCTCATAAGGACTACTCCTCCTGTTCATTCCCGCTGTGGATAGGAAAAGTCATGCTGGACTGCCGCCTGATAATAGGGGCTCATTGTGACTGGCGCGTTATATAGGGCGGTCAACAGATAGGCGCGGATATTACGTATCTCTGTTGTGTTGCGTCTCATGCAGTCAAACACATATTCCAAATGGCCATTGTCCAACATTTGCAGCCGCCCTTTTACCTGCTCGGCCGGCATTTCCGCCCCTCCAATGCGAAAGGTAGGCCGGGTGCTGCATAGCGTGTCCACGATCAGCTCTGTCACGCTTTCCACGTCCTCATAACCAAACTGCTGGCAGAGAAGGGGAAATTCGATTGCTTCTTGCACTTCTCTCCGGCACTCGCTTCGATCTATCCATCTGCTCTCCGGGACTGTGGCAGATGGATGGATAGATGGATCAAGCTGACTGAGATCAGTCTGATTAGATTCAATATAACTTGCGTCCGATTTTCGGAAGTCTGCACTTCCGATAACCGGAAGTCTTGACTTCTGTTTTTCGGAACTCTTGACTTCTGATTTTCCGAAGTCTTGACTTCCGAAAATCGGAAGTCTGGGAATATCTTGCGGCACAGCGGGTTGAGGCGGTATGGCGCGGGTGGTGAAGCGTTTGACATAGATCTTAGTGGGGCGGCCCTGCCCCTGCTTGACCCGCTCAATGAGGCCGAAACCTTTCTTTCCGGTGTCCAGTTCTGCCAGGAGCCGGACCGCCTTTTCATGGCCGCAGTTCAGGTCCTCTTGTATCTCGTCCAGGGTGTAGTAGATGAACACACGCCCCATATCGTCATACCAGCCGTTTTTGGCGGACAGGCCCATGCGGTCCAGCAGGAGGCCGTACAAGAGTTTTGCGTCTGTGGACAACTTTTTGAACGCTTCCCCGGTAATGAGCTGCCGGGGAATACGGTAGAAAGCAAATTGATTGCTCTCGTCGCCATAGTAATAATCGAAGTTCATGTTCTGCCTCCTGTCGTTTGGGCGCAAAAAAAGGGCACGACCCTTTCAACTGGATCGTGACCTTTTCAATGATAAAGTTGTTTGGCCGGATTGTTCCCCGGAGCAGCGTCAATCTCGCATATGTGCTTTCAGACAAATAGTTCTCTTTTCTCTTAATTTTCTCAATTTGCGATAAGGTCTTTGAGGGGAATAATAGTGGATAACATGATTTTCACCTCAGAAGTATGCGGTGTGGTGCTCATAGCACCTTTCGACAAAATCTCCCGGCCGCCATGCTCCACCATTCGATTTATTGTATTTTTATCGTTGTTTTTTCGATGTTTTTCTCCATTCTCTCTTTATCATAGAATATTTTCACTAACTGTGGACAACGTACACCCCATCGAGGATGTAGCGGGCACGCCGGTGGATCAGGTGTTCATCGGCAGCTGCACCAATGGCCGTCTGGAGGATCTGGCCGCGGCGGCGGCAGTGCTGAAAGGACACGCCATCGCCCCCTTTGTCCGGCTGATCGTGACGCCGGCCTCCAGAGCTGTCTACCGGGAGGCCGCCCGGCTGGGATACCTGAAGACGCTGGTGGAGGCAGGCGCCATGGTGACCCATCCATACTGCTCTCTGTGCCAGGGCCGCAGCGGCGGTCTGGTCAGCGGAGAGCAGGTGGTCGTCGGCACCCACAACCGCAACTTCATCGGCCGTATGGGCAGCCCTGCCGCCCGGACTTTTCTGGCCAGTCCCGCAGTGGCCGCGGCCTCCGCGCTGGTGGGACGCATCGCCGACCCCGCGCCCTATTTGTGACGGTCCCAGATCAGGCCCGCTTCCGGGGTACCCCAACACAGGCCCCCGGCTGTCTGGTGTAGCCGGGAGCCTGTGTTCTGTGAGGGTCGGGTGAGCGGGCTTTATGTCCGAGTGTAATTCTCCACAAAGTTCAGGATGGTCTTGTTGAACTGCTCCGGGTCCTCCAGGAACATCACATGTCCCAGATCCAAGAATTCGTGGAAGCAGCAATTACCATTCACCAAATCCCGATAGTGCCGCCCCATTTCGATCCCCCGGGGGATGGCCGGGCTGTCCGCACAGCACAGCAGGAGGGGAATGTCGATCTTGGAGAGAGTCTCTGTATAATCCTTGAACAAAAAATCGTTATACAGAGCAAAGGCGATATATACCGGCAGCTTCTTCATTTCCGTACTGGCCCAGTCCTCGTCCTCCTGACAAGGCGGTGTATGGAAGCAGAGCCGGGTAAACGTCCGGGCGTAATCATCGTGGTGGGAGAGCGCGTTCTCCAAGGTGGCAGTCATGGCGTCCATGTTGAAGCCCGCCAAAGAATGGCTGTTCCAGGACTCCGGCGAAAAAGGGTACAAGGCAGAGTCGATGACGCCGATCTTCTTCAGATGCTCGTCGCCGAACTGCTCGTAGTACTCCATCACCACACTGCTGCCCATAGACCAGCCCAGCAGTGTCACATCCTCCAGGCCCAAATACTCAATGAGTTCATGAACATCCTTGGCACAGCGGTCCATAGTGAGATTTTGAAGCGTTTTTGACGAAGAACCGTGCCCCCGCCAGTCTATCAGCACCAGCCGGTGATCGGCGGAGAGGGCATCAATATTTTTATAGAAAAATTTGGACGAGCAGAGAAAGCCATGGAGGATCATGATCGGCTCCCCCTTGTCCTTGCCGTAGTCCTCAAAATAGATCCAGGCGCCGTCGCTGACCTGAAGGAAATTGTCCTTGCTCCTGATCATACCTCTACTTCCTTTCTTAGTCTTTCAATGTATCGATCTTGGCATACTTCTCATCATAGTCCTCACAGAAGAACACCTGGAAATATCCCAGCTTGACCCGTTCTTTCTGCGTGGCATAGCTGACAGCCACCAACAGCACCAGAGAGATCAGCCAGGCAGGCAGGAAAGCGTGGACACCCCCCAGCGCCGCAGCCCACCACTCCTTTGTGGATGGGATCACGCCGGAGATGAAATAAAGAATGACGTATGCGGCAAAACCGCCCACCGTAGAGGCGAACATTCCCTTTGCTGTGGCTTTCTTCCAGTACATGCCCACCAGAACAGGGAAGTACCAGGCCGCTGCAAGGGCTGCCAGGGCGAAGTTGATCATGTACTGGGTCAGGGTAGAGGGCTTCAGGGCGATCAACGTCGCCACCAGGGAGATGCCCAATACAAATGCGGTGTTGATGGTGCTCTGGGTCTTGGGAGGCGTGTTTGGCTTCCAGCAGTCCACCACGAAGTCCTTGGCCAGTATGGACGCACCGGCCATGGCCAGCCCCGCGAGAGAGGACTGGATCGCAGCAAAGATCCCGCAGAAAATGATGCCGCCCATCCAGGAGGGCAGGAGATTGGTGGCGTTGAAGATGGTCGTATAGTCCGCAGTCTCCAGGCCGGGGTTAATGGCCCGGGTCAGGGGGCCGGTGAAGCACATGATGCCCTGGATCAGAGTAAATACACAGCAGGAAATGATGACGCCCTGCTTCAACTTCTTATGGTTGTTGTAGGTCATCGTGACCGACAGGGCGTGGGGTACAGCGCCCAGGCCCACGCCGGCAAACAACGCAGTGCCCATGGCGTTCCAGAAGGTGAAGCCTGTGTCCGCCTGGATCGCGCCGGGGAAGGCTGTGCCCAGATACTCCATGGCGGCCTGGACACTGCCGTACTTTTCCACGTTGTCGGCAATCAGAACACCGATGATGGAGAACGTGGCAATCAGCATGATGACACCTTGAATGCTGGCCACCTTGGCCATGGACTTGATCCCGCCGGAGACGGTGTAGATCACAGTGATGACGATGGTCAGCAGGATGCCCAAGTAGTAGGAGTTGGAGCCGGTGACAGCGGCGAAGACCTTGGCGCCGGAGGTGATCTGACCCACGGCGAAAAAAGTCAGGCCGAAAGCTCCGGTGATAGCCAGCGCCCCCACGACCTTTTTAGACTGGAACCGCAGCCCCAAAAGCTGCTGGAACGTGACGGCACCGGTGCGGTCACGCAGGATCGCCACTTTGCGCCCCACGCTGCCCAGGCCATAGGCAGCAGTCAGGAAACCGGCGTAATAGACCAATGCAGCTGTGAATCCAACGGAATACCCAAGGCCGGGCGCGGCCACCATGGTGCCGCCGGCCATGGAATTTGTAGCGGCGATCATGGCGATGGCAAAGGCTCCCAGCCCGCCGCCGCCCGTCAGAAAGGAGGCCAGGCCGTCTTTACCGCCCTTTTTGGATTGATATTTGATGTAGAAGCCGAAGCCCACAATAACAACGCTGTAAACGGCAAAGATGATCAACATGACCCGAGATGTGGACGCGGTTACAGAGAATCCGCCCAGATCATAACTCATGCTTGTTCCCCTCCCTCTTTCTTGTTCATACTGTCTTTCTTAAACCTTGCGGTCAGCGGAAACTCCTCCCATTTGACCAGCCAGATCATCCCCACCACAAACATGGCCAGATAAATCACGATTGCGCCAGACACCCACATGGGCATGCCCAGAAAGTACCTCATCTCTGCGGGATCGCCGGTTCCGAAGGCGTACATCCAGATGGTGGCGATCACTGTGGCCACCACACCCAGCACGTGAAAGAACACGGCGTCTTTTTTGCCCACCTCCAGGCGGCGGTCCAGATTGCCCACCTGGGCGGGGTCATAGTCGGTACTCTCCAGATCGACATTTGACAGTTTTTTGTTTTCCATGATTCTCACTCCTTTAAAATTCTCTTCCGGCCGGCAGATTCCGGTCCGGCTTGCTGCTCTTCTTTTTAGCAAAAGATATGCCATTCATTTATTGTCCGTTTTGCCTAAATTGTCCTTGCAATTTTGTCGTTTTCCAAGATATATTAGAAAAAATGCCCTCTGATTTTCTCTGATTCGCGAATTTGTTTTTCGCATTTCGGCGAAATGCAAATTTTTCAGAAAGGAATTGACCACAGCATGGTACAGAGACCGGAAACACATCTGGCCGGGGATCTGGCTTCAACCCCCGCAGCTCAGAAGGAATATGAGTTGTTGAAGATCTTGGCGGAGCACTACTTCGGCAGCATGCTGGTCACGGATGACCGGGGCCGTTTTCTCTATGTCAGCGACGGCACCTGTCGCCTTTTGGGTGTCGACCGTGAGACGCTGCTGCAGCTCTCGATCTATGATACCCTCAAGGGCTACTGCTTTGCCACCAGCGCTTCTTCCATCAAGACGTTGGAAACAAAGCAGGAGTGTCTCAGCAACCACACGCTGACCGCCTCCGGCCGACAGGTGCTTGCCCTGTCCCGGCCTCACTTCGGCCCGGACGGGGAGCTGCAATACGTCCCTACATACAGCTGGGATGAGGAGGAGCTGTACACCTTGCTGGAGAAGTTCGACCAGGAGCGGGACAACGTCCGCAACGTCATTCGCTTCATGCAGGGCACTGACAAAACTCCATCCATGATCATCGCGGAGAGTGATGCCATGGTGAAACTGCTGGAGTATGCCGATCATGTAGCCGCGGTGGACAGCACCGTCATTCTGTACGGCGAGTCCGGCAGCGGCAAGGAGATGTTCGCCAAATACATCCATGCCCGCAGTGACCGAGCCGATCAGGTTTTCATCCCGATCAACTGCGCCTCTCTCCCCCCCTCTTTACTGGAAGAGGAGATGTTCGGTTACGAACGGGGCACCTTTACCGGCGGTTCCAAGGACGGCAGGATCGGCCTGTTCGAGTTCGCCGACAAGGGCACTATCTTTTTGGATGAGATCGGCGAAATGTCTCTGGAACTCCAGGCCAAACTGCTGCGGATCATCGAGACCGGCGAAGTCAAGCGTCTGGGCAGCAACCGAATCCAGAAATGCGACGTACGGATCATTGCCGCCACCAATCGGAATCTGCGGGAGATGGTAGAGGAAAAGGCATTCCGGGCAGACCTGTATTACCGATTGAACGTATTGACCATCCACGTGCCGCCTCTGCGGGAACGAGTGGCGGATATCGCCCCACTGACCCGGTACTTTGTCCAGCTTTTCAACAAAAAGTATGGCTTTACAAAACATCTGATGCCCGCTCTGATTCGGGCTCTGGAACAGTGGTCCTGGCCGGGCAATGTCCGAGAGCTTCGCAACACCGTGGAGCGGATGATGGTGGAGAGCCGGGATTCCATCATCGATGCGGCGGCCTTCCGGGAAATCCCACCGGGCATATCCTCTCCAAAAACCAGCGAATGCCCAGTTCCGGACCTTCTGCCCTATCAGCAGGCCATGAATATCTATGAGCGGGAATACCTCTCCGCCATGGTGGCATCCTGCGGCGGGGACCTTCGAAAAGCCGCCGGAAAGATGGAGCTCCACCTTTCCACCCTGTACCGGAAGCTGGAGAAGCTGGGTTTGAAGCCACCCCGGACATCCGGGAACTGCCAGGGCCCCGGAGAAGAACCGCTCCACTGAAAAAGCCGGCATGAAAATTGCTTAATAATTTTGACGCGGTGTTGAACACCGCGGGAGAGAAGGAACCGATTTTGCTGGAGAATCTGCTGTTCAGCCTCAATATGAGCCTGCCCCTCTTCATCGTCATGGGGCTGGGCTGTATTCTCACCCACAAGGGGTTTTTCACAGAGAATTACATTGCCCATACCACCAATCTGGTGTACTACGTACTGCTGCCTGGAAAAATGTTTCTGGACATCGCCACCAGCGATCTCAGCACCGCCTTTGACATCAGATATGTCGCGGTGGCAACGGGCGGCGTGGTGCTGCAGTTCGCGCTGGCCTGGGCAGCCGGCTGGCTGCTGTGTCCGGACCGCAGCAAGCAGAGCGCCTTTTCCCATGCCGCCTACCGGGGCAATTTCGTCTATCTGGGCACGGCTCTTCTGCAAAATATCTATGGAGTCTCCCATGTGCCCAGCGCAACGCTGATCCTGGCGCTGGTGATCCCCCTTTACAATATTCAGGGCGTTGTTCTGATGACTGTCAAGGAGCGCCAGGGCCGGTTCCGCCTGTCCACCGTGCTTCTGAACGTTCTGAAAAACCCCATGATCCTGGCTGTGCTTGCAGCCATCCCCTTCGCCTATTTCAAAATCCAGCTGCCCTTCGTGGTCTCTGAGAGCCTGGGCTATTTCCAGGCCGCCACCAATACCATGGCGCTGCTGGTGGTGGGCGGAAGCATCCGTCTCAGTGCCCTGAAGAACGATCTGCCGCTGCTCATGCGTCTCTGCGGTGTCAAGCTGTTGCTGATGCCGGCCATCTGGGCTGCCATGGGGATCGCCGCCGGCCTTCCGGCGGAGCAGCTGGTCACCCTGATCATCGTCGGCGCCATGCCGGCCGCCGTCAATGTCTACATCATCACAGACAAGATGGGCGGCGACGGAGCCCTGGCCTGCAGCGCCGTAGTAGTGACCCACTTGGTGTCTCTGTTCACCATGACAGCCATCATCTTTGCCATGCGCACAGCGCGGTTCATATAGGGCGTACGCCGTAACGTTTCGAAACATTGTCTCTGTTACATAAGACACGCCATGCAACTCTCCGGTGGTCAAGCGTATCCTCTGCGGACTATATCCGCAGGTCGAACAAATATCATGCCAATCAGCAAATATGGAAAGGAGTTTTTCACAATGGATCTACCGAAACGCATTGAGCTGATCGAAGTCTGCCCCAGAGACGGCTTTCAGAGCGTCCATGATATCATTCCCTTTGAGGGCAAGGTCGCTATCATCAAGAAGCTGGCAGAGGCCGGCTTCAAGCGGCTGGAGGTTGTCTCCTTCGTCAGCCCCAAAGCCATCCCCCAGATGGCCGACGCCAAGGAGGTTGTGGCCGCTGTGCGGGATACGCTGAAGGCGCACGGCGTCCGCACGGTAGCGCTGGTCCCCAACGCCCAGGGCGTGGAGACCGCCGTGGAGTGCGGCATCAACGAACTGACCTATGTCATCAGTGTCAGCCGCTCTCACAACATAGCCAATGTCCGCCGGACGCCGGAGGAATCCATGGAACAGTTCAAGACCCTGATTCAGGAGTACGGCCACAAGATCGACTTCCGCCTGGCTCTGGCTACCGCTCTGGGCTGTCCTTTTGGAGAGGAGATCCGCACCGAGCGGGTGGCGGAAATGGTGCAGTTCGGCCTGGATCTGGGCTGCAAGGAAATCTCCATTGCCGACACGGTAGGCATGTCCAATCCCAAGCGCACCTATGACCTGATGAATGCGCTCACCGCCCAGTTCGGAGCGGACAAGTTCGTCATGCATCTCCACGACACCCGGGGCCTGGCTCTGGCCAACACCCTGGCCGCCATGCAACTGGGCGTCCACAAGTTTGAAACCGCGGCCGGCGGCCTGGGCGGCTGTCCCTTCGCCCCCGGCGCAGCCGGTAATGTTGCCACAGAGGATACCCTGAACATGATGCATGAGATGGGCATTGAGACCGGCATCGACAACGATGCACTCCATGAGGCGGTGCTGCTGCTCCAACAGTATGTCCACGCCCCTATCGTCAGCCATCTGATGTCCCTGTACAAGCCGAAGCCCTGCGTCTAAGGGATCAGCGGCACAGAATGGCACCAGCGGCGTTTCACTCGCTGCTGACGCCGGTCCTTCCCCGGACTTGGGAGCCTTTTAGGGAAAATCACTCCCATCCCAGTGCAACGTTTTTCTGGTGCATCCCTTCGCTGGCGCGTAGTGCGGACAGATTTCAGTCGGTCCATCCGTATCTGCGTTCAAAACGTAGAGCAGAGAGGTATATATGTGGAGATATTGAATTGGAAAGACGTTCAGCATGTCAACGATATCTGTGTTATGGCCCCGACCCTACAGTTGGCGGAAAAAGCTGAGATGCTGATCAAACAGGAGAATTATCAGAACATTGATGTAGTGGTGGCCGCCAGCGGCCGCCAGGAGACGGTCAAGTGTGCACAGACGCTGGCAGCTGCGGGTGCCGAAATCATTATCACCCGCAAAGGGACCCGCCGGATCGTGGAAGAGGTCACCAACCTGAAAGTCGTGAGCCTGAACAACTCCCTCTCCGACTATCTTTGGATGCTGAAGGAGCGTGGTCTGCACACACCTGGACTGATTGCTTTTTTTTCCTATGATCCCATGAGTTCTGATATTCTGCAGATGTGTGAGATGCTGGAGGTGCAGACAAAGAACTACATCTTCAAAAGCTTTGCCGACTGCCGGGGCTGCGTGGAGCGTGCCCTGAAAGACGGCGCGGTGTTTAGTGTGGGCGGTGCCTGGACCGATCCGTGGGCCAAAAGGTTGGGACTTCCCCATGTGATCGTGGAAAATTCCGTGGAGACCATTCTCAATGCACTGGAGAGTGCCACTCAGTTGCGCCGTGTCCAGGTGGAGGAAGCAGAAAAGCAGTGCCTCTTTAAGACTCAATCAGAGATGTATCAGGCAGTACTGGACTTCACGCATGACGCCATCCTGGCCATTGATGAAAACGGCCGGATTCAGGTCCTCAATCCTCCGGCAGAGCGGATCATGGGCTGCCGGGCCGCGGATTCCGTGGGACAGCCGGTGGAGGCGGTCCTGCCCAATACCCTTCCGCCGGATGTGCTGGAGAGCGGCGAGAAGCAGCTGGACCAGATCATGCAGATCCACCAGACCCTGTGCAACACCAACCGGATCCCTATCCTGGTGGACGGCCAGCGCCGGGGCGTAGTGGCCACCTTTCAGGACGTGAAGCAGCTGCAGAACAGCGAACAGAAGATCCGCCTCAAGTTGCACGAAAAGGGCTTGGTGGCCAAGTACGCCTTCAACGATATCCTGGGGGACTCCCCAGCCATCCGCAGCACCATCCAGATTGCCCGGAGCTATGCCGCCTCCCGTGCCTCCGTGCTGATTCTGGGGGAGACCGGCACCGGCAAGGAGCTGTTCGCCCAGTCCATCCACAACGCCAGTGACCGCCGGGACGGCCCCTTTGTGGCCATCAACTGCGCCGCTGTCAGCAACAGCCTGCTGGAGAGCGAGCTGTTCGGCTATGAGGCCGGGTCCTTTACCGGCGCCTCCCGGGGCGGCCGGGAGGGCGTGTTTGAACTGGCCCACGGCGGTACCCTGTTTCTGGACGAGATCGGCGAGATCCCCCGGGAGACCCAGGTGGAGCTGCTGCGGGTCCTGCAGGAAAAAGAGATCCGCCGGGTGGGCGGAAGCCGGGTGATCCCTGTGGACGTGCGCATCATCGCCGCCACCAACAAGGATCTGCTGCAGGAGACCGTGGAAGGCCGCTTCCGGGAGGACCTGTATTACCGTCTGGACGTGCTGGACCTGAAGCTCCCGCCTCTGCGGGAGCGGGGTGACGATGTGAAGATCTTAGGCCTCCATCTGTTCCGCCAGCTGCCCGGCGGCAAGGACCCCATCATGCAGAGCCAGTTCTTGTATCTGCTTGAACAGGCCGGTCCCTATCAGTGGTACGGCAATATCCGGGAGCTACAAAACTTTGTGGAGCGGGCCAATATTCTGATGAGGAACGCCGGAGCCTCCTCCGTGACGGTGTCGGATATTCTGCGCCGCCGCGCTGAGCCTGCGCCGGAACCCTGCCAGGAAACGGAATCACGTGACCGCCGCGCCATCGAGGCCGCTCTGCACAACCACCCCGGCTCTATGGCGGATGCCGCCAGAAGCCTTGGCTGCAGTCGACAAACTCTATGGCGGAAGATGAAAAAATACGGCATCCAACGGTGATCGTTTCATTTTCTGCTGCGCCTTTAACCGTTTGCAACACACGTTTAACAAATCGCGTTACACTCCCCCGGCCAAACGCCTTGTCTGCCTATTTTCATTCGCGGGCAAGGCGTTTTTTGTGCATTTTTACCCCCTTTTTGTAAATTTTCTACAGCTTTTTCAAACATTTAGTCAAATATATGAATTTTCCCCGAAGGATTGGCACATTTTTTGCTATATCTGTAATAATAGCTTTTGACGTCGTGGGCGAGCTGCGTCTGGGCAGGTCACAGGGGATCTTGTGGCAAGACTCTACTATCTTTTAGGAGGAGATTCCATGGGTAAAACAAAAGTCCAAAAGATCGGCTTCCTTGTCGGCATCGTTGCCATGCTGGTCATCGGCTTCATGCAGACGCCTGAAGGGCTGTCGCTGGTGGGGCAGCGGGTGCTGGCCGTCACCGTACTGATGGTGGTCTTTTGGATCACTGAGGCCATGCCGATCCCGTTCACAGCGCTGTTGCCGATCTTCCTGTTCCCGGTAATGCAAATCACCGGCTCCAAGGGACAGAATGACATCACGCTGTTCGCGCACTATGCCTACTCCACCTGCTACCTGCTGGTGGGCGTGGGCTTCCTGTCCGGCGCCATGGTGAAGCACGGCCTGCACAAGCGTATTGCTCTGGGCATCGTCAGCAAGGTCGGCAAGAAGCCCACCACTCTGATCCTGGGATTCATCATTGCCGTAGGCTTTGTGTCCATGTGGATGTCCAACACGACCGCCACTGTCATGATGCTGCCTGTAGCTCTGGCTATTTCCAGCACCTTGGGCGATAATGCCGCCGGTCTAAAGAAAGCCATGGTCCTGGCCATCCCCTACGCCGCCACCATCGGCGGCATGGCAACTGTCATCGGCACCACCACCAACCCCACCGGCATCGGCCTGATCCGTGAGACCATTGGCATCGACATCGACTTTCTGGACTGGATGAAGATCGGCCTGCCTTTCACCGTCATCCTGATCCCCTTCTTCTGGCTCTATATGGTGAAGTTCTTCAAGGTCGACAAGATGCCCCCTACTGACATCTCCATCGCCCGCAGGCAGTATGAGGAACTGGGGCCCATGAACAAGGGCGAGAAGTGGGTTGCCGCCATCTTCGTTCTGTGTGTCATCCTGTGGGTCACCCGTTCTCTGGTCTGGGGTGACTGGTTCCCCTATGCCACGGATGAAACTATCGCCATGTTCGGTGCAATCTTGGTTATGATTGCACCTATGGATTATAAGAAAGGTGAGTACGTCTGCGACTGGAAGACCGGCTTCAATGACATCCCCTGGAACGCCGTTATTCTGCTGGGCGGCTCCATGGTCATGGGCAACGCCTTCCGGGATGCCGGTTGCGCGGAGTGGATCGCCAATATGCTCTCCGGCTTGGCGGGCATGAACTCCATCCTGATTGTAATTCTGGTTGGTATTGTCACCGCTGTTCTCACTGAACTGACTACCAACGCCGTGGTCGTGGCCGCCTTTATCCCGGTCCTGGCCGGTGTGGGCGAGGCTATCGGAGTCAGTCCCTTTGCCATGATGATCGCCTGCATGTTGGCCTGCAACTTTGCTTTCATGCTGCCTCCCGGAACGCCCCCCAACGCCATTGCTTATGGCTCCGGCGAAATCGAGCTGAAAGATATGTTGAAATGCGGCCTTGGCCTGAAGCTCATCGCTCTGATCATCTTCCCCATCGTTCTGTATTTCATCACCATGGGCATCTTCGGTGTCGGCACGGTTTGACCGTCCCTGGTACATCTGTCACAAGGGCTCCGCACAGTATGTGCGGAGCCCTTTCCTGTCCCCCCGCTCCTCCGCTCCAGCGATCCAGCTGCTGGAGTTCACAGGCACAGCACAGGTGTGCGGACCGATCCACACCGTCTCTTCCAGCTGTCTCACAGGCGGCCTCAGGAGAATCATAGGGTACATACACCCCCGAGTACAGAGTCTGTAATCCCCAGGGCCAGCCCGTCCAAAGCCCTGTGCGTCAGCCCTTTCTCGTGCGATCCCCCTGTGTTCTTCTCTCTGTACGGGCTCTGCGTAAGCCGCCGCAGAATCCCCGCCTGCATCTTCTTCGCCCAGCCCTGCAGAAAAACCCCGCCCCCTTCCATTTGGGAAGGGGGCGGGAAGGAGTGTGTGTTAGATGACTTATCGCTCAGGCTTGCAGGGAGTCTCTTTTTCTACATGGATATGGTGGCCGCTGTATGTACCGGGGATGGCCTGCATCTGGGCCTTCGCAGCAGCCAGCAGCTTGGAGAAGGAAATGCCAGTGTCGCAGCCCATCTCATTGAGAGTCCACACCACATCCTCTGTGGACAGATTTCCAGAGGCACCGGGGGCAAAGGGGCAGCCTCCCAGACCACCCAGAGCAGCCTGCACCTTGGTAACCCCCATATCCATGGCCGCCAGGGTGTTGGCCATGCCCAGGCCGCGGGTATCATGGAAGTGGACCATCAGATCCAGACCGGGATATGCGTTCTTCACGGCGCCGATCACTGCGCGCACCTGGGCGGGATCGGCAATGCCGATAGTATCGCACAGGCAGCAGGTCTTCATACCGGCGTCCACATAGTCTTTCAGAAAATTTACCGCGGCGGAGGGATTGTCGTATTTCCCCTCAAAGGGACAGCCAAAGGTGGTGGCCAGATCCACGATGATGTCCAGGTCGGGATAGGCAGCCCGGATTTCCTTGTACGCCTCCAGAGACTGCTCGTGGGTGCGGTTGATGTTGGCCTTGTTATGGCTCTTGCTGAGAGAGACCACATAGCACACCCGCCGCAAGCCCAGCTCATAGGCGTTCTGTGCGCCCCGCAGGTTGGGGATCAGTGCGAACAGATCCATGTCTGGATATTTCTCCAGCACCACCCGGGTCACGTCAGCCGCGTCTGCCAGCTGGGGAATGGCCTTGGGGCTGACGAAGGAGGTATACTCGATGTGCTTCACTCCGGCAGCCACCAGTTGATCGATGACGGTCAGCTTCTGCTCCGTGGTGATCGGGGTGCATTTGACACTCTGGAATCCGTCCCGGGGCCCCACTTCGATGACTTCAACTTGCTTGCTCATGACAGGAAATCCTCCTCTAAAATCAGATAACGCCTTTCTCCTTCAGCTCGGTCAGTTTGGCCTCGTCGAAGTCCAGCATCTCACCGTAGATCGCGGCATTGTCCTCGCCAAGCAGGGGCGCCCCCTTTCTGGGGCAGGACTTGGTGCGGGTCAGCTTCTGGGCCATGGCCGTGATCTGCAGCTTGCCCATGCCGGGCTGGTCGATCTCCGGGAACATTCCGCGGTCGCCGGCGATCTGGGGGTCCTTCACCAGACGGTCAATAGTGTTCACCGGACAGGCTGGGCAGCCGGCGTCATTGAGCATCTTGTCGATTTCGTCAATGGTATGGTTTCTGGTCCAACTGCTGATGATCTCCCGCAACTCCTCGTGATTTGCGATGCGCTCCTGGATGCCTGCAAACTTGGGGGCATCAGCCAGCTCGGGGCTGCCCATCACACTGCACAGGATCTTCCAAAGCTTGGCGTTTCCGGCGGCGATGACCACGTCGCCGTCACTGGCCGGGAACACATCATAGGGATAGGTGGACTCATAACGGTTGCCGATCCGCTGGGGGATACGGCCGGTAGACTGATAGATCATGGTGATATTCTCCATAGCGGAGGCCACAGAGTCCACCAGTGCCACGTCGACCTTTTCACCCAGACCTGTCCTCTGCTTGTTCACCAGGGCCGCCAGCACGCCGACGGTCAGGTTCAGCCCTCCCAGCACGTCGCCCATGGGGGTGCCGCAGCGGGTGGCAGGGCCGCCAGGCCAGCCGGTGGTGCTCATCAGTCCGCCCATGGCCTGACCTACAATATCATAACCCGCACGCTTGCTGTATGGGCCTGTGTGGCCGAAGCCGGAGCAAGCGCCATAGATGATGCCGGGGTTGATCTCCTTCAGCACATCATATCCCAGGCCCAGCTTCTCCATGGTGCCGGGACGGTAGTTCTCGATCACCACGTCGGCCTTCTTCACCATCTCCTTGAAGATCTCCTTGGCCTCGGGGGCTTTCAGGTTCAGGGTGACGCCCATCTTACTGCGGTTAAAGTTGGCAAAGTAAACGCTTTGATCATTGATAAAGGGGCCCATGCTCCGACTGTCATCACCCTTGCCAGGCTGCTCGACCTTGATAACCGTAGCGCCCATATCCGCCAGCAGCGCACCGCAGTAGGGCCCTGCCAACACGCGGGTCAGATCCAGAATAACAATGCCTTCCAGCAGGCCTTTTTCGTGCTCCATGATAAACCTTCCTTTTCCGTCAATAATATGCCTTCAGAATTGGCCTATCGCTCTGGGGGCGAGACCAGAGGAGGGCCTTATCCTATCGGGATATTAAGCAATTTTTGTGCCAACATTTTGGAGCAGCCCAGACGTCGTAATACCACAGATATCGGTCTGTTTTTTTGAACCGTCCGCTATCAAGCTGCTAATTTGTATCAGTAAGTATTAAATGTACCGTAACATATTGTTACATCCCGTAACACTTCAAGAAGACCTACTGCGGAGCCAAATTTTCCGGTCGGATGCGCCTATCGTCCGCAGCTTTCAACTCCTGAGAGCATGGCGTTCATGCGCCTGGGAAATGCCACATTCGCTCCCATCTGGTTCTATTGGCAGTCATGCCGATATCTGAGCAATGTTCCGGTCGATAGAATGCTGCTCCTTTATTTTACAGTAGATATTGAAATGAAGAAAATAGCGCCTCATCCGCCTTCTCCCCCACCAACCTGCGGCTCTTCCTTGATCATTCCTGGAATTATGTGGTGCCAGACATTGATCTCTCTGGCTGAATGAGCTATCAGTGTCGACAGGTTCTTCACACAGCTCCTCTCAATTTGCAGCCTGCTGCCGGCAACATACAACTGCATTTTTGACAAACTTTTCCCGCTGAGATGGGCGAGCCCTTGCCCTCATTTCCCAAACGGTTGAACTAAATTTTTTCTGTACGTTTCCGGCCATTTCCGGTAGTTTCTGCTCGTTTCGGCGTACTTTCCGCCCCTCTTAACTCCACTGTTTCCGTGTGTTCCGAAGCTGTCTGTGGTCAAACATGTGGTCAAAAAGCCCTTCTTGACCAAGTGCGGCATCCGCTGCCGCCGCCTGTCCAGAAGGGCTCTTTTTCATATTCAGGTTTGGGGTATTGTACCTCTGGAAAGGGCATGATGCAAGGTATTTCTCTCCCGCTTTCAGTGCCCTCCCGGCCCCCTTTTTCATGCCAAAAAAAGGAGGCATTTTCAGAGCCAAAACCGCCCGAAGCTTGCGTCGCTATATCAAAGAATAGGGCGGCTAGATTTTGTCTCAGCAGGATGGAAATTCCCCCTATTTTCTGAAAGCGTAACCCAATCAATCAAAGCCCTTAAAATGCGGATTTTCTTTCAGCAGTCCCAGAAGCTTCTCCTTCAGTTCCGGCTCTCCGAGCCAGTCGCAGGTCTCCAGCAAGTCCTCCTGTGGACTGCCCACATAGGCACTTCTGAATAGCTGCCTCGCCAAGCGATCATCCTGCTTCAGGTGCATCAGTAACTTTTGTTGAACGGCACAGTTTCTGCAGAGGTCGTATAGATCATTTCCCAGGAGCTGTTCGGCAACATCCCTCTCCTACAAATGCCTTTCAGCCGTATCCAGCAACAATTTCATCATCTGGATCGCCATGTCCGGGTTCTGGTCTCCAATTTTGTCCAGAAGCTCCACGATATCCATCTCTGAAAGTTCCTCTGCCGTCCAACGGCTGACCGCCTCCGGAAAGGCGGAAATAAGCAGATCCTGGCAGGCCCACTCATTTTCGGAAAAATCCCACCGGCGGACCATGTCCTCCAACTCGCTGCGGGAAAAACTGCGGGGTGTTTCCTCCACATCATCGAAAGCGAATGTCACCTTGACGGTAAACTGAACAGATGATGTATCTGCCTGCATCAGCTTAGCCTTTTCTGAGGACTGGAGAGACGAGATTCCACCAAAATCCCCGCACCAGCCGCACTCCCAGTGGTTCCCGGTTATCCTGACCGGTTCGCTCCCGCACCAGGGACAACGCATATGCGCTCACCTCTCATTCCAGAAATCACTCCACACCCAGGGCCTTGTAGACGGCGTCCTCGTTTATTCCATATATAAATCTAGTATACTACATCTTCATACCCGTTTCCACAAGAAAAGCTCACCCTCTCCTTGACAGCGGCGTAGACGCGTGTCCATAATATACACAGAAGGCACGAGAAATCAGGAGGGACCGATGGAATACTACGCAAAATCCGCAAATCCCCAGGGCTATCAGGAGCCCTTAAAGCACCATCTGCAAAAGGTTTCGGAGCTGGCCCAGGAATTTGGTAAGCCTTTAGGATTGGACACTGTCGGGGCG
>OJRV01002154.1_pt1 | contig 19671 bp, 10 predicted proteins | sample 1599241 | NCBI WGS metagenome assembly OJRV01 (sample SAMN04168656, study PRJEB22393) | human gut metagenome | biome: human gut microbiome; feature: stool | host: Homo sapiens | collected 2014-03-17 | reverse complement strand
CTGCGAACACGAAAGTCGCAATAAGCGCGTATAAGAAATATTTGATTGCTTTCATATGTTTTTCGGTTTTAAATCATCCATGAAAACTTACGTTACTGCACCCACGGATCGATGATTCCCACGGGATTGGGGTTGTTCTGCGATTCGAGCGCGGTGTTCTGCTGGGTCTCCGTTTCGGGGATACAGAAGTTCCACCACGGTGCGCGGCCGTCGGTCGAGAAGCGGCAGTCCGAAGGTACGTTCGTGCCGACGTAGCCGGTTTTCAGGCTGTAATTCAGACGCTTGAAGTCGTAGAATACGACGCCTTCGCCCCATAGTTCGATACGCTTGTTCCAGATAATCTCCTCCACGACGTCGGCAGACGACACGGCCGAGGTGCTGAATTCCGGGTCGCGCTTGGCCATGAAGGTTTTGAGCAGCTGGAGACCTGCGGAGGCGTCGGCGTGCGCCGTAGCCTCGGCTTCGATCAGGTACATCTCCTCGACGCGCATCATCGGAATATCGGTAACGTTGCCGACGGAATAGGTCGCCGTCTCGCCTTCGGCGGGATGGAATTTCAGGTTCGCATAGGCCGGGAGGTTGGCGAACTGCGCCGCCGTCAGGTTGGTAATGTCGCTGTAATCGGCATATTTGGCGTCAGGCCCCACGAACGCGCGCTTGCGCCAGTCGGTGTCGGATATTTCGTTGTAGAAATTGCTGGTAACGCCTTCGAAAACGTATTTGCCGCCATACCCCCACGTAGCCTCGCACGAACGCCATGCCGCGAAATTCACGAGGTTGGCGATGCCTTCGGTAGACTGCGGGAGGTACCACATCCACGAATTGTTGGCTTTGTTGAAGCCCGTTTTGGGGTTCAGCCACTCCGTTTCGGTCATGATCGTGCATTTCGAGGCGTCGATGGCCTTGCGGGCATACGTCGCGGCATCGGCATACTTCGACGAATCGAAGCCGCCCAGCCAGAGGTAAGCGCGCGCCTTGATGCCGTAGACCACGGCCAGACTCGGATTGGTCTTCGACGAAGAGGTGTAGTTGGCCAGCAGCGCCTCGGCGTCGTCGAGGTCCCTGAGGATGAATTCGAACATCGCCTCGCGCGTCACGCGCGGATTGTTGCGGGCCATATCCTCGGTGGTGTTCTCGTCCACGATCGGGACGGTCAGCCCCTTGACGCCCGAAACGTCGGTGTACTTGTTGTCGAGCGGATCGTACAGCCGGGCCAGATCCAGATAGAGCTGGGCGCGATAAGCTTTGGCGAAGCCCAGATAGCTTTTCTGCGCGTCGGAAAGTTCCACGCCTGCCAGCAGGCCGACCACGTCGTTGCTCGATTTGATGAACGTATAGTAGCAGTTCCACGGGAAGCGGCATACGGTCTGCGTCGGACCGATCAGAATGCCCGACTGCCAGTAGGTGAACCAGTCATATCCCGAACCTTCGTCGCCGGAGGAGCATATCACGTCGCCCGTGGCGGCGTCCGTAGCGCACATCATGCCCGGATAGCCGAAGTCGAAGCCGTAGTTGTTCGTCCTGCCGTACACCGAATAGGGGTAAGTCATGTTGACGGGGATGGCATTGACGATGGCCTCCACCGCAGTCGGCGAATCGCTGACCTGTCCGGAAGTCGCGCTGTCGGTGGGGAAGGTCTCTTTGATACAGCCCGTGAGCGCCATGGAGCAGACAAGGGCGAGTGTCGTTGTTTTCAATATGTTTTTCATTTCAATCCCTGTTTTATCCGTTAGATTAGAACTGTACGGTTACACCGCCCGAAATAGTGCGGATCGGCGAGTAGTTGGAGAAGTTGGTCGCTCCCGTGAACGAATAACGCGGGTCGAGTCCCTGACGCTTCGACCAGTAGACCACGTTGTCGCAGGCCAGATAGACGCGCAGTTTCTGTACGCCGAATTTCTGGGTGATCTTCGACGGCAGCGTATAGCCGACGTTGATGTTCGAGATGTTCAGGTAGCTCGCGTCGGTCAGGAAACGGTCGGAGACGCTGGTCGTATACTGATCGCCGTATTGCAGACGGGGAATGTCCGAGCCTTTGTTTTCGGGCGTCCACGCCTTGAGGATGTCCTTGTGGTAGTTGGTGCCGACGGTGGTTCCGTAGGGCGACGACATGAAGCTGGCGTAACCCGAATCGTAGACCTTGCCGCCGATCTGGTAGTTGAACGAGATCGAGAAATCGACGCCGTAGGCCGAAACCGAGGTCGAGAAGCCGCCGTATACCGAAGGAATCGCGCTGTCGTGCAGGTAGCGGGTCGCGGAGGTGTAGTCCGAAGTCTTGGTCCGGGTGATCTTGCCGTCGTCGCCCTTCACGTCCTTGTACCAGAGCGAAGCGCCCGTTTCGGGATCGACGCCGGCGTACGAACGCAGGTAATAGGTGTAGAGCGGCAGCCCTTCGCCGACGAAATAACTGCCGTCGATATAGCCTTTGTAGCCCTCCACGGTCGTGGATTTGTGTTCGGGAGCCAGATAGGTGACCTCATTCTTCACATGGGTCAGGTTCAGGTTGAAGCTCCACAATACGTTTTTCGTGCGGATCAGGTCGGCGTTCAGCTCCACCTCGACGCCGCGGTTGACCATGTCGCCCACGTTGGCGTAATAGGACGAGTAACCCAGCGACGAAGGAACCGAGAATGCGAAGAGCATGTCCGAAGTCTTGCGGTTGAAGAAATCGACGCTTCCGCTCAGGCGGTTGTTCCAGAAACCGAACTCCGTACCGATGTTCAGGTTGGTGTTGGTCTCCCACGTAATGTTGGGATTGCCTTTCTGCCCGAAGAGCACGGCGATTTCGCCGTTGTTGTTCTCGATCGAATAGGTGTCGGTGTAGAGGTAGTAGCCGATGGTGCTGTTGCCGATGTTGTCGTTGCCCTGCGAACCGTAAGATGCCTTGAGTTTCAGCATGTTCACCCAAGGAGCGTCGAACCAGTTCTCCTGATTGAGGAGCCACGCGGCGCCTACCGACCAGAAGTTGCCCCAGCGGTGGTCGGGGTGGAAGCGCGACGATGCGTCGCGGCGGTACGAACCGCTCACGAAGTAGCGGCCCGCATAGTCGTACTGGGCGCGCATGAAGTAACCCTCCGAGTTGTAGTCGTCGATGTAGGAGTGGGCGCCCGCGCCGTCAACGACGGCTCCGCCGAGCTCCTCGTTGTCATAGGAGAAGAGTTTCGACTTGGTGCCGCTCAGGTAGTAATATTTTTTCTGATAGTACTCGTGACCGACCATCAGCCCCACGTTGTGCTTGCCGAAGGTCTCGTTGTAGTTCAGAATCTGCTGAAGGTTGTAGGCGATGTCGCGGGTGTGGTACTTCGAAATCGTACCGCCCGCCTCGGCGAACTGACCGTAATACTGGTTGTTGAGATAGGTCGTGCGGGTTTCGTCGATGTTGGTGCTGCCGTTTACCGTCAGCTTCAGCCCCTTGTAAAGCGAGATGTCCACGAAGCCGCTGCCCGAAAAGGCGTTGCCCTCGGCCTTTTTCTTGTTGAGCCAGCTGGTCTGCAGTCCGTTGGCGCCGGGCAGCAGCGGACGGGTCAGACCCGCATTGCCCTTGTCGCCGTAGTCGTACATCTGATAGCCGTTGTCGTCCACCATGATGCGGCCCGAACCGTCGCGGATGTATACCGGGTAGATCGGGGGCATCTGTGCAGAGAACGCGAAGATGTTGGCCGTCGAGGAAGCCGATCCTTCGTTCGAGTTGCCGTTGCTGTTGCTGAAGTGCGCATACGACATGTTGCCGCCCACCTTCAGCCACTTCTTGGCCTGATAATCGGCCTTCAGACGCGCGGTATAGCGCTCCAGCGCCGAACTTTTGATAATACCCGTATTGTCCAGATAACCGAGCGAAGCGTAGAACGAGCTGCGCTCCGTCGCACCGGAGATGTTCACGTTGTATTCCTGACGGAACGCCGACTGGTAAGCCTCGTCGATCCAGTCGTCGGGCGTCAGCCAATACTCCTGTCCGTTGTAGATGATCTTGCGGCCCAGCGTCGCGTTCGGATTCAGCTTGCCGTTGGTGCCGATCAGCGCCTGCCCTTCGGGAACCGTATAGACGTTGTATCCCAGACCGCCCGTGCCGTTGGAAGTCAGGCCGCTGCTGGCCAGCGCATAGGCCTTCGCCGCCGGATTGGTCTGCGCATAATAGCCGTAGAGCGCCTTGAAATGCGTCTCGTAATACTGCGCGGGCGAGGTGATCACGTCGTACTCCTCCAGCGCTTTCGAGTTGACGCCCCACTTGGCGTCGATCGTCACGACGGCGTCGCCCGACTTCGCCTTTTTGGTGGTGACCATAATCACGCCGTTGGCGCCGCGGGCGCCGTACAGAGCGTTCGAAGCGGCGTCCTTGAGGACGGTCATCGACTCGATGTCGTTCGTGTTCAGGTTGTTCAGGTCGCCTTCATAGGGCATGCCGTCCACAATCCAGAGCGGCTCCTTGCCGGCGTTGATCGAACCGAAACCGCGGACGCGGATCGAGGGGGTCTTGCCGAGATCTCCCGACGTGCTGGAGGTCTGCACACCGGCCACGCGGCCGACCAGAGCCGTCGCCACGTTGGAGGTCTGCACCTTGGCAATCTCATCCGATTTTATGACGGCAGCCGAACCGGTGAAAGCCTCTTTCTTTGCCGTACCGAAGGCCACGACGATCACATCGTCGATCGCTTGCGCATCCTCCTTCATCGTGACGTTGATCCGGGTTTTTCCGGCGATAGGCAGCTGCTGCGGCTCAAAACCGACAAACGTCACCACGAGCGTGCCGTTCAACGGAGCCGAAAGCGTATACTCGCCGGCCGTGTTGGTCGTGGTCCCCAGAGAGGTCCCATCTACAATGACGGTCGCGCCTGCAACCGGATGTCCGTTTGCATCGGAAACTGTACCGGAGATCTGCCTATTCTGGGCCGTGGCATATGCCAAGAACACGAATACGGCAATTAACGATAGTACAATTTTTCTTACCATAAGCGTTAATTTTAATTAATTTTAAAATAAAAAGTCAACTGCCCGCGTTAGTATAATGTAAATTGTTCATAATCAATATGCGAGGCCCGTCTCCGGCCAAATCTGCCAATTGCAGTCTAATTAATTGATAACCAAACGTCTGTCTCACAACAGGACGTTGTATCGGTTGCACATCTGTTACTACAGCGTAACCCTTCCGAATACGACAACAAGGGGAAAATAAGCTATTTAGACTCAATCCTGCGTCATATGGTTGTTACTTAATCATTACCTTTAAAGCGGTTTGTGTATTGTATAGGTTAATGAAAAAGGTTGTTAAAAACAATGAGAAACACGTTCAAGGTTCTATTCTACATCAAGAAGAATGCGCCTCTGCGGAACGGTTGGGCCCCGATCATGGGACGCATCACGATCAACGGACAGCGGACGCAATTTTCCACACGGCTCTCGGTCACTCCCGCCAGTTGGGACACCGCACAGGGGCGGGTCTGCGGACGGAGCAACATGGCCGTCCAAATCAACGAAAAGCTGGCCAATATCCGATTTCACATCGAGAGATGCTACAACAAGCTCTTTTACGAGCAGGCCTTCGTTACTCCGGTGATGGTCAAAGAGATGTATTTCGGCGGCAATCACAAGCAGGAGACCGTGGTCGCCTTCTTCAAGCAGCACAACGACGAATTCAAACGCATGGTCGGTGTCAGCCGCAGCATGACCACATATTATAAATATAGGTGTGTATGCCGGCATCTGGCGGATTTCGTCTGGGACAAGTACAACCGGAAGGATTTAATGTTCAAGGAACTCAACCGCGAATTCCTTACGGGCTTTCATTCCTACATAGCGCAGGAGTGCGCCCATAAGAAAAATACCACGTGGATCTACATGATCGCCCTCAAACACATCCTGATGCTGGCCCGCAGCAAAGGCTATATGAACAAGGATCTGTTTGCAAATTACAAATTACAAAGCGAATTCGTAACGCGCAATTACCTCTCCATGAGCGAGATCAACAAACTGATGCAGTACGAGGGCGACACTCCCACCTTACAACTTATCCGGGATGCCTTTCTGTTCAGCTGTTTCACCGGCTTGTCTTATATCGACATGAAGGACCTTACGCTGGAAAATATCCAGCAGGTGAATAAACAGTTGTGGATCAGTACGACGCGCCGCAAAACGGGTTCCGAAGTAAACGTCCGGCTGTTCGAAGTGCCTTACAACATTCTGCTCAAGCACAGGCCGATGACCCGGACCAAGCGAATCTTCGACCTTCCGAGCAACGGCTGGTGCAATGCCTGTCTCGACAAAATCATGTCCGAAATAGGCATTATGAAACAGATTACATTCCATTCGGCCCGCCATACCTTCGCCACGACGATCACCCTGTCGCAGGGCGTAGCTATCGAGACGATCAGCAAGCTGCTGGGACATAGAAACATACGAACTACGCAGATTTATGCCACCATTACGCACTCGCAGCTCGACGGCGAAATGGAACGTCTGTCGAAGCGAATCAACTCCCTTTACCGCAATTTGCTTCCTCCGGATGCACCCGAAGCCGGCACAAAGCTCATCTAAGCGCCGTCATCCGCCCCTTGCGCCCCTTCCCGGAGGGAAAATCACCGGAAATCACCGAAAAGACCGAAAACCGGCGGTTACAATCTGTAACCAGCCCGACACTTTGCCGGGAAAACTGTAAGTGGCGGACGTTAATCCGCAGAATATGTGTAATAGTAGTAAATTATTTTAAAAATTTATTTGTATATGAATCGCCAAACGTTTATCTTTGCTAGTGAACTTTTTATTTTAAAAAATTAACTAATAGATTAACGCTTATGGTAAAAAAAATCCTACTATCGTTAATTGGAGTACTTGTGTTTGCAGCGGGGGCATTCGCCCAAGCCAAACAAGTGCGCGGTAGTGTCGTTGATGAAAACGGAGCGGCCGTGATCGGCGCTTCGGTTATCGTCAAAGGTACGACCATCGGTGTATCCACCGATCAGCAGGGATTTTTCGTTATGAACAATGTTCCGGCGAAATCCGAGGAACTGCAAATCTCCTATTTGGGGTATGTTACGCAGGATGTGAAGATCCGTCCGAACATGCAGATTACCCTTGTTCCTGACGAGCAGACTATCGAGTCCGTCGTGGTTACGGGTATGACCAAGACCGACAAACGACTCTTTACGGGTGCGGCGGACCGCCTTTCTGCCGACGATGTGAAACTTTCGGGTATGGCCGATATCAGCCGCGGTCTGGAAGGCCGTTCGGCCGGTGTCTCGGTGCAGAACGTATCGGGTACGTTCGGTACCGCTCCCAAGATCCGCGTCCGCGGTGCGACGTCGATTCACGGCAGCTCGAAGCCGCTTTGGGTTGTGGACGGCGTAATTATGGAGGATGTCGCCGATATTTCGGCTGAGGACCTCTCTTCGGGTGACGCCACGACGCTGATCGGTTCCGCCATCGCGGGTCTGAACGCCGAGGATATCGAGAGTTTCAATATCCTGAAGGACGGTTCGGCCACCTCGATCTACGGTGCGCGCGCTATGGCCGGCGTGATCGTCATTACGACCAAAAAGGGACGTGCTGGCGTCAGCCATATCAATTATACGGGCGAGTTCACGTATCGTATGATTCCCTCCTACGCCGATTTCAACATCATGAACTCTCAGGACCAGATGTCCGTCTATCAGGAGCTGTACAACAAGGGCTGGCTGGGCAATTCGCGTGTCACCAACGCGTCGGCGAGCGGTGTTTACGGCAAGATGTATTCGCTGATCAATGCCGGACTGCTGGAAAACACCGTGGAGACGCGCAACCGCTACCTGCGCAAGGCCGAGTACCGCAACACGGACTGGTTCAAGGAGCTTTTCCAGAATACGGTCATGCACTCGCATTCGGTAAGTATCACTTCGGGTACCGAGAAGTCCGCCTACTATGCGTCGATCAGCGCCCTTTTCGATCCGGGATGGACGAAGACCAGCGAGATTTCCCGTTATACGGCCAATCTCAATGCGACGTATAATATCTCGGACGCCCTTACGCTCAACCTGATTACCAACGGTTCGTACCGTAAGCAGAAAGCGCCCGGAACGCTCGGCGCCACGACCGACTATGTAACGGGCGAGGTGAAGCGCGATTTCGACATCAACCCTTATTCGTATGCCCTGAATACTTCGCGCGTGCTCGATCCGAAGGAGTATTATGTCCGTAACTATGCGGATTTCAATATTCTCCATGAACTGGCGAACAACTATATCGACCTGAACGTCGCCGATGTGAAATTCCAAGGCGAACTGAAGTGGAAGGCTTTCAAGGGATTCGAGGCTTCGGCGCTGGCGTCGGTGCGCTATACCGGAACTTCGCAGGAGCATAACGTACGCGAGGCTTCCAATCAGGCGAATGCCTACCGGGCCATGGGTACGACGACGATTCGCGACAACAACCCGTTGCTGTACAAGGATCCGGATGATATTTACGCCGTTCCCGTATCGATCCTGCCCGCCGGCGGTATCTACACCCGTACGGACAACCGGCTGCTGTCCTATGACTTCCGTTTCTCCGCGACCTATAATACGACGATCAACAATACGCATATTATCAATGCTTACCTCGGTATGGAAACCAACCAGAGCGATCGTCAGAAAACGTGGTTCCGCGGCTGGGGCCTGCAGTACGATTCGGGTGAAATTCCGTTCTACGACTATCTCGTCTTCAAGAAGGGCAAGGAGGATAACTCGCCCTATTACGAAATGGGCAACACCCACTACCGCAACGTCGCTTTCTTCTTCAACGGAACCTACTCCTACAAGGGCCGCTATACGCTTAACGGCACGCTGCGTTACGAAGGTAACAACGCGCTGGGCCTGACGACCCGTTCGCGCTGGCTGCCTACGTGGAACGTTTCGGGCGCATGGAACGTCCACGAGGAAAATTTCTTCAATTCGATCAGCAAGGCCGTTTCGCACCTGTCGCTCAAGGCCTCCTATTCGCTGACGGCCGACCGCCCCTCGGTGACCAATGCGCTCGCCGTCATCCAGAGCTATTCGCCGTGGCGCCCCTCGGCCGGCGTTACCGAGTCGGGTCTGACGATCAAGGATCTGGAGAACAGCGATCTGACCTACGAGAAGAAGCACGAGCTGAATATCGGTGCGGATTTGGGCTTTCTGGACAACCGCATCAACCTGACCGTTGACTGGTACAAGCGCGACAACTTCGACCTGATCGGTCGGGTGATGACGCAGGGTATCGGCGGCCAGATCCAGAAGTACGGCAACGTCGCGACGATGAAGTCGCGGGGTATCGAGTTCTCGCTTTCGACGAAGAACATCAAGACGAAGGATTTCAGCTGGACCACCGATTTCATCTATTCGCACATGAAGAACGAGGTGACCAAGTTCAATACTTCCACCCGTGCCTTCAACCTCGTTTCCGGTATCGGTTTCTCGCGTGAGGGCTACCCGGTGAATTCGCTTTTCTCCTACGATTTCCGGGGGCTGAACGAAGACGGCGTTCCGACATTCATCAACGAAGCGGGCGTGCTGACTTCGACCGATATCAACTTCCAAGAGACCGAGCGTTTCGACAATCTGGTTTATTCGGGTCCCTCGGAGCCGACGGACGTCGGAAGCTTCGGCAACATCTTCCAGTACAAAGGTCTGCGTCTGAACGTCTTCATCACCTATTCGTTCGGCAACGTCGTTCGTCTCGATCCGGTCTTCTCCAGTATCTATAACGACCTCGACGCCATGCCGCGCGAGTTCCGCAACCGCTGGATGACGCCCGGTGACGAAAGATACACCGATGTTCCGGCTATCGTGTCGAGCCGTCAGGTGCGGAATGACAGCAAGCTGTCGTACGCCTACAATGCCTACAACTATTCTACGGCCCGAATCGCCAAAGGCGACTTTATCCGCATGAAGGAAATTTCGCTGACCTACGACTTCCCGAAGCGCTGGATCAAGAAGCTGAGAATGTCCAACCTCGCGCTCAAGATTCAGGCGACGAACCTCTTCCTGATCTATGCGGACAAGAAGCTCAACGGTCAGGATCCGGAATTCTTCAATTCGGGTGGTGTGGCCACTCCCGTGCCGAAGCAGTTTACCTTAATGCTCAAAATCGGTTTATAATTTAGTTTAAAGCATATGAAAACGAACAAATTGATATATTTCCTGCTTGCGGGACTTCTTGTTGCGGGACTCTCCTCCTGTAACGATTTCCTCGACGAGCAGCCTGACAACCGGACGATTATCGATTCGGAAGAGAAGGCTATCAAGATGCTGGTATCGGCTTATGCGGACAGCCAGCCGTGGCTTTTCCTCGAAATGGCTTCCGACAATACCGATAACCACGGCGCCAATTACGATGGCTGGAGCCGTTTCTGGCAGGAGAGCTATGAATGGAGCGATCCGACCGAAACCGACAACGAAGACGCCGCTCACACGTGGGAAGCCCACTACATGGCTATCGCCAACGCCAACGAGGTGCTCAAGGCCATCGACAAGATGGAGATGACCGACAAGCTGAGCGCCGCAAAAGGCGAAGCGCTTATCTGCCGTGCCTACGCCCACTTCGTGCTGGTGAACGTTTTCTGCCAGCATTACGATCCTGCGCATCCCGACGATCTCGGTATTCCCTATATGGAGAAGGCCGAGACGGAACTCGATCCCAAATACGAGCGCGGAACCGTCGCCGAGGTCTACGCCAAGATCGAGAAGGATATCGAAGAGGGACTGCCGCTGATAAACGACGTCATCTATTCGGTGCCCAAGTACCATTTCAACAAGCGTGCGGCCAATGCGTTCGCGGCCCGTTTTTACCTCTACTACCAGAAATGGGACGAGGCGGTAAAATACGCTACGGTGGCGCTGACCAATTCGCCTGCCGGTTCGCTCCGCAATTATGAGGAGCTGCTGGAATACCCGATGAACAACGGCGCTACACTGAATACGGCGGCTACCTACTATGTCAGTGCGGATCTGACGTGCAATTTCATGATGGCCACCGCCTATTCGTATGCCGGCCGCGTATTCGGCGGATACGGTGTCGGAATGCAGTACAATCACGGACAGATGATTGCCGATAACGAGGGCATAGACTGCACGAATACTCCCTTCGCTCCCTACACGTGGAAGTGCGAACCGCTTCGCTTTGTCAGCGGAATCGACAAAATTCTGCTGCCCCGTGTTCCCTATCTGATCGAGTACCTCGACCCGGTGGCGGGAACAGGCTACAGGCATACCGTCTATCCGCTCTTCACGGCCGAAGAGACCCTGCTGACCCGCGCCGAGGCCTATATCATGCAGAAGGAATACACGGCGGCCCTGAACGACATGAATCTCTATCTTTCGAATTCATGCAGTAAATACAAGACGTTGACCGAGGCCAATATTTCGAGCTGGGCCGCATCGGTTGCGGATTACGATCCCAAGAATCCGACTCCGAAGAAGCCGCTCAACCCGGCTTTCGAAATCGACCGGACGCAGGAAGGCATGATTCATACGCTGCTGTTGCTGCGCCGCTACGAGACGCTGCATTACGGCCTGCGCTGGTTCGACGTGAAGCGCTTCGGCATCGAGATTTACCGCCGCACCCTGACCAGCAACGATTTGGGAATCAAGAGCGTGGACGATACGCTGGAGGTCCGGGACAACCGCCGTGCCGTTCAGCTGCCCGCCGATGTGCTCGCGGCCGACATGACTCCTAATCCAAGATAATGATAATTCGCTGATCTATATATAAAAGTTGAACGTTATGAAAAAAACAATATTAGGATTATTCGCATTCGTCTGCGCTTTTTCGGGCAGCTCGTGTTCCGAAGACGATCTGAGCGGCACGAGTGTCATCAAACCGGAGCAGACGACGGAGACGCCTTTGGACGCGTGGCTTTACAAAAACTATATCGAGCCTTATAACATCGAGTTCCGCTACCGTTATGAGGATATGGAGAGCGACATGATCTACGATCTGACTCCCGCGAACTACGAGAAGTCGGTTCAGATGGCCAAGCTGGTCAAGCACCTCTGCCTGCAGGCTTACGACGAGGTGACCGGAAGCCGCGACTTCATCACCAGCTACTTCCCGAAGATGGTTTTTCTGGTCGGCAGTCCCGCCTATAACAACAACGGCGAGGTCGTGCTGGGTACGGCCGAAGGCGGAACCAAGATTACGCTCTATGCCGTCAACAATATGGACCCGACCAATGTGGACCTGCTGAACGAGTGGTATTTCAAGACGATCCACCACGAATTCGCTCATATCCTCAACCAGAAGAAGCCCTTCTCGACGGATTTCAATCAGATCACCGGTTTGGCCACGGGCATCCGCTATGTCGGCAACGCCTGCTGGGACGTCTATCCTTCGGAGGACTTGGCGCTTAAGGACGGTTTTATCAGCCGTTACGCTTCGACTTCGGCCGAGGAGGAGTTCGTGGAGGTAAGCTCCATCTACGTCACCAACACGGCCGCCGCTTGGGAGGAGATGCTCGAAACGGCCGGCGAGGTGGGCCGTCCGATGCTCGAAGCCAAATTCGAGATCGTGGACAAATACATGAAGAACGATTGGGGAATCGATCTGGACGAATTGCGCAAAGTCGTTTTACGCCGCCAGAAAGAACTTCCGAACCTCGATTTAGATGCCACTAATTAAGTAAAAAAGGATGTTTATGAAAAAAATATTGATATTACTGGCTCTGCCCCTGCTTTTCAATTCCTGCCTGAAGGACGATGAGGATAAATTCTCGAAATCGGCGACGGAACGCATTGAAGAGGCGGTCAAGGAAGCCATCACTGTACTTCAGGGCGCAGAAAACGGCTGGCGGATGGAGTTGTATCCCGAAGGCGAGCGCATTTACGGCGGCTACACGCTTTTCCTGAAATTCAATGCCGACAATACGGTCGTCGCTTCCAGTGGGAATTTCGCTGCGGGCAAAACCGAATCGTCCTACTATTCGGTGGTTGCGGAGAGCGGTCCCGTACTCGCGTTCGACACCAATAACGACATCATCCATTTCTACTCCTCGCCGACGACGGGCGCTGAACTCGGCATCGGTACGAGCAACGGGGGACTGGAGGGCGATTCCGACTTCATCGTCATGGAGGCTTCCGCCGATTTCGTGAAGCTCAAGGAGCGCAAAACCAACAATTACGCCTACCTCTATCCGATAGAGGCGGGTGTGAACTGGAAGACCGAATTGCAGAGCTATCAGGATGCGGCTGCCAAGATGGACCTGATCTATACCCGTTGCGTGGTCGATGGCGTTGCCTATCCGATTGACTGGGAGATGACGCTCAACAACTTTTCTTCCCGCGTTTTCAGGATCTCCTACACGCCGGCTCCCGGAGACGACGGTTCGGTCTCCACGGGCGAGGTCATCAAGGCTCCTTTTGTCTTTACCGAAACGGGTCTTAAATTCTATTCGCCCCTGAAGATCGGAAACGTTGCGGTTTCGGAGATGACTTTCAAGGAGGACTATTATTTCGAGAACGAGGACGAAAGCGTCAAGAGCTATTCGCCCAAGCCTGTCCGCTCGAATAACAGGCTTACGATCACTCCTGCGGACATTACCTTCAGCAGCGCGACCGTCAATGTGACGCCGAGCGTCGCCACCGATTATTACTATTTCGACGTTTATGAAAAGGCGGATCTCGAAGGCGAGAGCGACATGGCGATCATCAAGTCGCTGATCTCCGAGATGAACTCCTTGGTCGGAACTTATACGGCCGATTTCGTCGTCTCCGCTCTCGGCAAGAAGGGCGCGGCAAGCGAGATCTTCGAGGACCTCTCTTCGGAAACGGATCATGTTGTCATCGGATTCGGCATCGTCGCTACGGAGAATGTGGTTCTGGCTACGACGGATCTTTTCAGGAAGGAATTCACCACGGAGCAAGCTCCCGAACTCGATGAGGCTTATGCCGCTTGGCTCGGTACGTGGACCGTGACGAGTACGACGTCGATGAAGTCTGCCAAACCGATCTCGTTCGACGTCACTTTCTCCACGAAAGTCGCCAATACCAACTTCGCACTTACCGGATGGGCCATTTCGGCTTATCGGGACCGATTCCCCGCAATTGCCACCTTCGACAAGGAAACCGGCTACGTTCTGATCCAGAGCTATCAGGAGATCGGAACTACCGGAGACGGTACCCTTCGCTATGTCGCTCTTTGCCGCGACAAGAATGTAAGCGGTAAATATTATTATCCGGTAGGCGATTCCTATGTGGGCTTGATTGGAGCCATAATGTCTGACGGAAAGGGCAAGGTTATCGGCAATGAACTCACTCTTACGGGCGATGTGGAGGCCGAGGTGGTTGTGATGGACCAGTTCGTTTACAATGGGTCCAACTATCTGGGCAAGTATAATCCGACGGCCGACTCCGGATTTACTGCCGACGACTATCCGGTCGGACCGTTTACACTGGTGAAAAAATCTCCGGCCGCTGCCCCCGTTAAGGGGAAAGCCATGCTGGCAGGGAAATTTGCAGCGGCTGCGGATCGGAATATGAAGCAGGCCGTCCCGCAATTGACTTCGGCGCCGTCGTTCGAACGGCGTGCCGTTAATGCAAATGCAGTGATGCTCAAGTAAGATCGCTTGCATTATTGATCAATGGGAGGGAGGAGCATCGACGGCTCCTCCCTTTTTTTGTGAAGCCGGGGATGGGCGCAAGATGTTTCCGCAACTGAAAAAAGCAGAAAAAATGCAGCGGGCATTTGCAGATTTGAAAAAGAATTCTTACCTTTGCACCACGATAATACGGAAAGGAGTATTCCTGACCACGATATCGGGATGGTGCCATAGCTCAGTTGGTAGAGCAAAGGACTGAAAATGCCTCGGTCAAGCACTTGAAACAGACTTATAAAACATTAAATACAAGATGGTTACAGAAATGTGATCATCTTTTTTTTGTCCCTCGAAATCGGTCGAAAATACACTGGTTTACACAACTTGTGTAAACCAAATGTGTAAACCGAAACGAGGATGTCTGCAACGGGAGTAAACGTACTTTTATACCGTTCCAAAACACTTGCGAACGGAGAACATCCGTTGATGCTCTGCGTAACGAAAGAGCGTAGGCGCAAATATGTCAGCATGGGTATTTCGTTGGCCGCCCGATATTGGGATTTTGACAAGAGCAGGCCGAAACGGAATTGCCCCAACCGAATCTATATTGAAAAGTATATCGCCGACAAACAGCGGGAATATACGGATAAGGTGATTGAACTGACTTGCGAGGAAAAGGCATTTACGGCCAATACGCTCGTCGAGAAAGTTTGTGGCGGCTATACGACCAAGACCGTAGGGCAGCTCTTTACCGAGCAAATCGAAGCGTTGATTGCGGCCAAACGAACAGGGTACGCCTTATCGGTACGGCAGGCATATACCTCGCTCATGCGGTTCAACGGGCATCTGAATATCTACTTTTCAGAGATAGATGTTACATGGCTCAAACGCTATGAAACATGGCTGCGTTCGGCAGGGTTGGCGGATAATACAATCGGGATTCGATTCCGTTCATTGCGTATGCTCTACAATCTGGCTATCGAACAGAAAATCGTCAAGGCCGAATACTATCCGTTCCGCAGTTTCAAGGTATCGCGCCTGCATCAGCAGACAGCCAAACGAGCCATTCGCAAGGATGATATTTTACGCATCGTTCACTATTCGACGGATGATGGACGGGTACAGTTGGCAGTCGATTTGTTTGCGTTTTCCTATTACATGGGCGGCATCAATTTCGTGGATATGTGCTATCTGACCGAGAAGAACATCATCGACAATCGGTTGGTCTATATTCGTAAGAAGACAAAGAAACTTATCAAGCTCCCGTTGCAGACGGAAGCCTTGAAGATTCTCGCTCGCTACAATGGAGTATCATTGCCTTATCTGTTTCCTGTTCTCTCCTCGTTCCACAAGACGGAAACGCAACAGCACAACCGCGTGCATAAGGTGATTGCCAAAGTGAATATACGGTTGAAAAAGATCGGAGAGGAATTGAATCTGCCGATAGATATTACCACCTATGTTGCTCGGCACTCCTTCGCTACCGTACTGAAAAGGTCGGGTGTCAGCACCTCGCTGATTTGTGAAACATTGGGACATAGCTCGGAAAAGGTTACGCAAATTTACTTGGATAGCTTTGAGAACTCTCAAATCGACGCTGCGATGCAGAATTTGCTATGACAGGTGACATATTTTTGGAAAATTTGTTTTATATACCCCTAAAAAAATGCGTCACTACCCAAAAGAGATTGTCTGGAAACGGACAATCTCTTATTTTTTTGCTATCTTTAAAGGACTAACCAATAAACCTATACCTACTATGAACAGTTATGTAAGCGAAGCCGAGTATGAAGAAATGATGGATGCCGAGAACGCACAGTTCGGAGAACTGAAAGCCGTTCCTGCATCTGCTTTATTAACCATCGACAATGAAACAGCATCCAATATGCTTTTTTTACTGATGGGGAAAGCGCAATACTTGGATTTGGCCTGTCGTGTAAAATCGGGCATGGCCTATTATGAATTTGAAGATGTAAACAATGTCAAGCGTCGGTTGTATCTGAACTCCGACATTGTGGACTTTGTTATAACTTACCTGATGTGTGGCAATAAACGTTCTTACTATCCAAAAATCAACAATATAGACAAGAATGTCGATGAAGCCTATATCCTGCGTTTGTTCAAAAGTGACAGGGACAGGAACGTCGGTCGATATAATACCGTCAGCCAAGAATATAAGGCTGTATATCGGTATGGGCGAATCAATTACGGCACATTCCCCTATACGACGGCAGAATTCGATGAGAAACTAAACAAGCTCCTCTGATTCCTATGAAAATTGATATGGATAACCTTCCACCCATCATTGGTTATAATGTAAAGGAACTGGAATTTTGGAAACTAAAATTCTCGGATAATGCCCGACACTGCCATATCTTCCATAAGATGGTGCGGGATGGAGTGCAAATTAACGGGCAACTCCAACTTGAACGCGGTATTCCCAGATTTTATATAAAGATAGCTGTTGAAGACCTGCCATCTGCTATTTCTGTTTGGCTTACACCCGAGTTCGAGAAATTCTTATTGTGCTATCTGTTTACAGGGCATAACGAAGGCTTCCCGACCTACCTTAAACCATTGGAGATTCCGAAACCCAATCCCGATTCGGACTACTTTTACAAGCATATAAAGCGGGAGTTGGAACGGGATGCGGCTATTTTTCGGAATGAAGAACAGGACGGAGTAAAGGGAACGCATGTAATGGCCAAATATCCGTTCGGGAGCATCGACTATGGATTCTTCCCATTGACACAAGCGGATTTATTGGTAACGCTGGCGTCCACTACTCCCTATGTCTATTCATTTGTAGCGACCACCATTCCCGACCTGCAAAACAATAAACTACCGATAGAAGAACGGGATATTGCCGCAGGTCAGCATTTGGACGCGGTATTTAAAGAGATACCCACCAATACGATTATCGACAAGACTATCTGCGGTGTCGGTGCTACATGGCTGGAGATTCATTCCGAACGCAACTCGATTATCATTGAACCGAATGTACCCGTCATAATCGGCAAGGAACAACAGCATCCGAACATTATCGGTGTGTACGGCGAAACGATGTCGGCGGCAATGGTCAAGCAACGGATTTCAGAACGGACAGGCCCTGTAAAGCTAATGACCACTCCCGACAGTTATCCGAAAGTGATAAATGCACTCAAACAGTTGCGTATCCCTTATCTGCAAGACTATTTCCTGCTGTTCGATGAATGTGAAAAGATCGTCGCCGAGGTGGATTATCGACAGCATATAACCTTGCCGATTGATGATTTCTTTAAGTTCGCCAATAAAGCGATGGTATCGGCAACTCCGATTGTCATTGATGACCCGCGCTTTGAAGAACAGGAATTTAAAATTATCAAGATAAGACCGACATACGATTACAGCAAAGAATTGGAGTTGAAGCCGACCAATAATGTCGAGGTCATGCTAAAACAGACATTGAACAGTCTTAACATGGAAGATACTCCAATCTGTATATTCTATAATTCGGTGCAGGGTATTAAGGAATTGATTGATTCATTCAAGATAGGAGATTACACGAATGTCTATTGCAGTACGGAAGCACAACGGGAACTCCATAAAGAGGGATATAAGGCTTTCGATTCCGTGACGGACAAGAGCGGAAAAACCGTACTGAACAAATACAATTTCTTTACAAGCCGTTTCTATTCAGCGGTAGATATTACGCTCGATTATAAGCCTGCGGTTATTATGATTACACAGGTCTATAAGGTACTCCCGAACCAAACGCCCTATTCACTCATCGACCCAGAAACGGAAGCCATACAGATTGTGGGCAGATTCCGCAACGGGACAGGTAAAATCACCCATATCACCAATACCAATTCCAAGATGATATGTAAAGACAAAACGGAATTGGAAACGTTTTTACGGGAGGAACACGCAGGTTTTCACAAACTGCTCGATTTGAGAAAGACATTGACGACGCAGGGTGAAATATGTGTTTTAGACCAAGCTATCGAACGGGTGGAATACAAGCGTTTGGGATTTGTAACGGATAAGGGAGAAATCAACTATTTCCGCTATAACAACGCCTATCTGGACGAACGGTTGAAAATGCTATACCGTTATCCTGCAATCCTCCATAAAGCCTATTGCCGCAGCGGTGCATTTAAAGTCGTTTCCAAGGCGGAATATGCGGCCTATACGGACAATGACCGAAAGATATTGGATGATAAGACCAGATTGAAATCAGAACGGATTACGCTCTTATTTTCAATATTCTCCCGTATATGCTTGTCCAGCAAATCGTATGATATGGAATTTCTAAAAGAGTTGCAACGCGAATATGCCCTTTATTACGACGCATATAATACGATAGGATTACGGAAAGTCCGAGAGTTGAATTTTGTGGATTCGGATGTCCGTACAGAGATAAAACGGGTGAAATTCTTAAAACAAGCGACAGACGAAAGTGTCATTAATGAAGTCTATGCCGCCTTTGCTCCGAATACTGTTTATAAGACCTCCGAGATAAATTCGAAGATGAAAGCGATTTTTGACAGTTATTCCATCGAATACGATAGACGGGGAGTAGGCAATTCGATTATGCTCTATTTTGAAGCAACCGAAGCACGGACAGGGACAAAGCGAACTTGGAAACTGGGTGCGAAGAAATTTCAGAGTGTGACATAATTTTAGAATTTCTCTTTTATATACCCCTTGAAAATTGCGTCACTAATCGAATCCGAATTTATAAAGAGTGGTATTAATCAATAATCTCTTCAACAATAAATATTAGGAATTTAATCAAAATTATTAAAATCATAATATAACCTACCAATATTTGGCATCCTTCATTTTGGTCACTTCTTCTCATTGTTGCTGAATTGTGATATAGTTATAATAACAAATATAATTTTTTATAATGATATTTAAAAATTATGACACTTCGTTTTTTCTTTAAATATTGCACCGTAGGCATTTATCAGAAACAGGCTATAATGCCTGTTTTTTTATAAAATATATCCCCTGCATATACAGATACTTTCTGTTAAAGCCCCCCCCCTTATTGAAATGGGGAATGATAATTATTAAGGATTGCAAACCAAAACTCCAAAATTGGATTTTTAGTTTAATAATTTACTAATCATCTAATTTGTAGAGTTATGCAATTACGACAATCCATGCGTCGG
>OJRV01002121.1_pt1 | contig 19857 bp, 21 predicted proteins | sample 1599241 | NCBI WGS metagenome assembly OJRV01 (sample SAMN04168656, study PRJEB22393) | human gut metagenome | biome: human gut microbiome; feature: stool | host: Homo sapiens | collected 2014-03-17 | reverse complement strand
AACAATATTGGCAAAAAATATACTATGAACTTATTGGTGTATTTTGCACAGGACGAACCCCTTATGAAAAAATACTATGGAGAGATTTTGGAAAAAAGGCAAAGGGGGAAAATTCCATTAGTGGTATATGTATTCAAATTGATCGGGAACTGGCTTTTTCTGGCTTGTTTGGTACAGGGAAAAAAACAGACTACGGCTCTCCTGTTTCATTCAATCCCCTTCTTATATTTCAATCTGACACAGAAGCAATAAAATATGCAAGAAAGTTTCTATTTACTTTACCTGCTGATTTTTGCGAAGAAAATGAATATCGAATTATTCGATTGTTTACAAAAAATGAAAGCAGAGAGATTCCAATTCCTAAAGAATCAATCAAGCTAATCATATTACATCCTAAAATGGGACCAACAAAAATAAAAGAGATAAAAGAAAGTGTCCAATCCATTCTCCCAGATACAGAAATTAAGCAACTGAAAAAAAGAGGTTCCGAATATAATTAGTTTCAATATAGCGGTTACAAAACCGCTATATATTATCTACGTTTCTTTATCAACCATATAATCACACAGCCAACTCCAAGCAATAGTAATCCAGAGAGAACGCCAATTGCCCAACCACCAACGTCCATTTTAAATTGCTCCCATTTGGTAAGTTTTCGCTCAACCTCTACAGGGACTTCAATCTTACGATCTACAATTATTTCCTTAGATGGTAAATATATTGTGTCTGGCTTGACTTTCATGTTGGCTATCACCTGTCCTAAACTGTCAATCTTGAACTGTAACTCAACATTCTTGGAATTAGCGATATCAAGCCAACGTAAGATCACTTTTCCATTCTCATCACATTCCATTAAGGCACGGATAGAGGCGCTATCGGCTGGCATGGGGTAAGGAATCAATTTGTCTATGTAAATTGAATCAGTACTGCTTCCAATCGGAATATATCTAATCCGTGCACGGCAAGAAGTAAACAAACTGAATAGAGCCACTATTAGTAGCCCTATCAATCCATATATTAATTCATCTTTATCTTTTTTATCCATCATAATAAGTTCCACCCGGCAATAACATCCGACATATCAGCATCTCTCCCATTCTCCATACGGCTCATACCTGCCACTATCCGAATCATCTGTTCCCGATTATTTACATTGATCGGATCATCGGCTGGTATTCCTGCGTAATCAGATACGACCTTAATATATTTTTCCGTATGGTTCTCTTTCGGTGGAGCCCAACGTGTAATCATCTTTCGAATCGTGTTCAAATGGTAATTTTTGCAGTAGCTTCGCAATATCTTGAATATAGCCCGATAGCCGTGCGCCATTGAATCGAACTGCTTAAAAGACTTGTCTTTACTCGGCCTAATCTCCCCCTGAAACAGGTCATTATTGATACGGATGTTTCCGGGGTTGTTGTTCCTTAATCCTCTGGGTAATTCTTTCTTCATTTTTATCCTCCTTTATTAATAACCGTTCTGCGGTTCACGATCACCGCATTTCTTTCTCTCACATCTTTTCATGGCAAGTTCAAGCTTGACATCCGAATAGCTCTCTTTCAAAGTAAAAAGCTCATCCTGTACCTGTCGAAGCCTTCCGGTTTGTTCTACAAAACGTTCTTCTTTTTCTGATAGCTGTTTTTGCAGGAACTCGTTATACTCACGTAAAGCCTTGAACTCCTCCACATCGGCATGGGCGTCCTCGATACGGGCGTTTGTCTTCCGGTTCGTATAGAAGCTAATCCCCCATTTTATCGCCTCGAATCCTCCTAACGTCCCGATTATTGTTAGTATATCGGTTAATTCTACATTCACTTTACACCTCCTTCCGTTTTTATTTGATCATCTTTGTTACGAGTTTTTTCATTGCCATAAGGCAGTGTTTGTTATTTCTCCGCCTCCGGTCTGTGATAGATGGGAGGCGGATTTTTATATTATTCGCCCGGTTGCTCCTCTTTTAGCGGTTCATCCAAAATTTTGACATACGTCGGCATCGTGAACTCAGAGAACATGCCGTTGCGATCTATGAAGTCAACACGTTGTTTGAGGTATTGAAGTTCTTCATCAGTCAAAGCTATATCTGTTGTTTCCGTTATGGCCGCTGCATCAGTAAATCCGATGTTGATTTGACCACTCCCCATATCCTTGATAACGATACGCTTCTGATCAACCTCCGAGATCGCTATCTTACTGTCTATCGATACTTTCAGTTCCATGTTTTTTCTCGTGTCAAACTGTGGTAACACGGTGTTGAGTATTAATACTCTGTCTTTCAATGTCAGTTCCATATTGTATGTTTTTATGATTGTTTGCATTGTAATTAATAATGTCTATTGAATAGATACCATCCCTGGTTAAAATAAGCGAACGTTGCACAGTCACCCTTATTCATGTCAAGTGTCATGCTGTTGCCGTTATTGTCCAACAATGGTGTATCAGAGTTTTCTGGTTCTATTCTGATACCTTCGGAAGAGAACTTCGCCACGATCACATGCACAAAAATCACGGAATTGAAACCGACTTCGCTCCACGAATCTCCGTATTCCGGGTGGACTTCCCCCATTTTCTTTGTGATCGTCGACCGGGAAGGGAGATAGACGCTAAGATACGTACTGGTACTGAAGACGAACGTGTCCCGATAACCGATGTTCAGGACGATTGTATCACTCTTGTCCGACGAGGGTGCATAACGGGCAGTCGAGATCGATCCGTTGACCTTTAAACCTCCAATGCAGTATAACGCATAGTTGCGCCGTCCACCATGAACATCTATCACAGCCCCATAATTTATATCGTTGTGATTAGTTGTATACTCAAGGCGCATCAAAGCACTTGTTCCCCCAAGCGTAGACGGCAAGGTATTTAGACCTAGGCCGGCCCATTTACCGGAAGATGAAAATCCCAAAAACGCATTACTTCCTGATGAATAAAGGAAAAATTTAGAAGACGATTCACCTGAATAGCGGTTATCCGAGAATAGTCCTCCAGACTCCATCCTAAGTCCTCCGATGTAGGCATCCCCATTTTGATAAACTTTAAACGGGGCATTTGCAGGCGTTGCATTACCGGCCCAGATCCGGACAGAGTTTCCGGCAGTTCCACCTCCCGATAACCCGGCAAGTTTTTCTCCATTTGAATTTGCTATATAGATACTGCCTCTACTTTCCACATTTCCGTTGCTTTCTACCCGGAATGTCGGATCAGTGGGTGGTTGCCCTTTCGCCCCGGCTGTTCCTCCCGACCAAATACGGATTGTACCAGACGCCGACATTCCACCTGTGCTTCCAAAAGCGATCGCACCCGTAGTTATGAGTCCGCCATTGATCTCCGTTATTGTATTGTCATATTTTGAGGCAAGAACCCATTTAGAACCGCTATATCTATAGATATTCTCCCCATCCACCCATAAGTCATTTGTCCGCATACCCGATGTTGGAGCCGTCGTTTGATAAAATACCCTTGCCTTGTTATTTGCAGTCAATTGGGCATTGTTGGCTACATTTGACGCATTCTCTGCATCCGTCAGGGCATCATTTACCCCATCATACAACGGTTGAAGGTTAGGACGGTCGGAAATGTTATTATAACCGGATGTTCCGGATTTGAATATCACAGGTCCGGTTATAGTCCCATTCACCAGATCAATCACCAATCGGGCCAACTTGTCCTTTATCAATCCTGTCGTGATCGTCTGGCCGGCAATCTCAGTGTATCCATAATTCGGAAGCCAAGAGCGTACGCCATCCTCCGGAGTATTGAGCACCCCTACCCAGAAATGACAGAACCCTGTTTCATCCTCTAACTTTATCTGCCGTTCACTGACATATATTGAGCCATTTGTTCCTTCTTTTGGACATTTGGCATAAACATAATAGGCAAGCGAATTATTCAGCCGGAAAGAAGCCGCCGGAATAGCCCATTCACGGATTTCCTCGCTAACGGTAAAGTGTACTAACTTTCCTGTCGTATTCTTGAAATAGTTGGCATCATTGTCCGCATTCGGAATAAACTTCATCCCTATAAGCTCCATCTGCTGGGAATTGGTGCCGACGATAAGTTGAGCCGTATGCACGGCCAACGGCTTGATAAGTTCAGTGAAATAATCTCCTTCCGGGTCAAACATCATGCCCAAAGTTTCCATCACGTCCCGCCATGAACGTTTCGTATGTTCCCGAACCGGCTTAACCGCATCCTCAATCTCTTCCGGCACTTTATTCACATCATCCACCAGATCCTTAAAACCATTCGATTCAAGGAAATCGGACAAGGTAAGTTCATACCGGTATGAAGGTGTACCGTCTTTCTCGATATACCTTTTTATTTTGGTAACACGAATCTCTCGATCGATATCCAACTGTTCAGAATATACGCCAACCATCTGGCCACAGGCAATAAAGATGTTTTGCAAACGAAAAACAATTTCATCACATTTTCCTCGTAACCGGATGCGTTTCTCGCACTTGCCATCCAACCATGTTTGCGCCTCTTCCTGTAGCTGTAATGAAGCGTTATCCCTGTAGCTTTGCGGCATTTTCAGGCCGGTAAGGATAAACTTGTCACCGACAGAAAAATTAATGTCACCGGGAACTTTCAAGGCGTTTTCCTGGTCATTCTGCTTTAGTTTGAACTGTTTCAAGTCATTGTCCCAACTGTCTTCGACGATTGCAAGGTCATAGCCGGCCAAGCCGTCATCCTGGAATGTAACGATCACTTCCACCCCGTCCAACAGACAATCGGTAAGATTAAAATCCATACCGGAAGCTCTCAGAGTGTAATCGTCGATCTTTTCTGTTACGGCAAACTCTCCTTTCGGAAAGATATGGTCGAATTGCATGGACTTTTCTATCCGGCCGTACTTCTCTACATTCTTTTCGATAGAAAGCAGACCATCAGGCAGAAGAAGATAATCAGTGCCATAATCAGGACCGAGATTCTTGTCTGAACCGTATGGATAAAGAACCGTTACTGGTGGCGTATCATCAACAGCGGACACTTCCAGTTCGGTAAAACCCATTCCTTCGCCCTGTGCCAAGACAAGGCCGTTGCTTGAATACTCCCTCCTGCCGATATTTATTGTCTGGCCGGATATCCAGTATTCCGTATCCAATTCTTTAATGAGTTCGTCAAGTACCGTCCCGACTTTCTTATCTTTGAAAGAAAGGGTAACCATCCGGGATTCGATACAGGATCCGGCCACCCAACCAGATCCTGTACGGTTCATGTTTTTGACAAATAGGGTTAGCCAGTCACGGGCGGTACCGGTGTAATAGTCGAAGTTCTTTTTCCGCTCCGGTGTACCATGAAGGAAAAACTCTGCATCCAAAAGGTCATACCGACTTGAATAGAACTGAACGGTATATTCCCAACCAAGAGATGTCTCCCTTTTCGTCACCTTCTCATTATGCCGGATCTTGTATTTTGTCCCTTCAAAGTCTATATAGTCATTGATCTGAAGCTCTACCACATTACGGGAAAGAAAATTCAGGATAAGAGTGTCCTCTCCCATGATCTCTTCGACCGTATAACTGTTATCTTTCAGATAGACATCACAGACTACCGTATTTCCGCGCTTTATTTCCATACTGCTAAATAACCTACTTATTTTTAGGCAATAAAAAACACGGCAACCGGATATATGACATTTTACCGGTTGTCGTGTTTTAATATATAAGGTAGATGTTCTGTTTATGGTAGATTTCTAAAGCGCAAGTCCACACGCGCCAAAAGTCGTAGACAACGCTGCAATCTCACACCAGAACATCGGCTTCGTTGATACAAAGTCCTGCCATATATTACCACTCAACCGTTTACTCATGCCTATTACCGTGTAAACGATAAAAGCCAGCCACACCGGAATAAGAACCCACCAGAAAGACGTGCAGCCAACCCATAGCTGAGAAGAAAGCAACGTCAATGCCGCCGATCCACAATGAATGCGGTTTATCCAAGTGTCTTTGAAATCAGGAGCCAAACCGACACCAATCAAACCGATACAGGCTGCGATCGCCAGCAACCGCATAGTAAAGGTTGTACTCATTTCCCAAATGACCGGGAATAGGAACATAGCCGTCAGTGCCATGCTTGCTCCAAAGATCAATTTATGATCAAGAGTATAATACGTCGCACTAATTGAGTACGGTACACCTTTTGCCTTTATACAAACTGCTGCCGTATAAACTGCGATAACCAAAAAAGAAATAATTAATAATAACATGATTTTCAAACTTTATTGTTTAACTTTGTTTCCGGAGACCGTAGGTCCCCTAATTTTTTTTTTTTTTACAGCCTCCAATCTGTGATAGCCTGGAGGCTGTTTTTTGATCGGTTATAAAGGCGCAAAAGCACGAACCAAGGCTTTACCATACTGTACGTAGCTATCAGCATATCCATTACCTACAAAATACGTCCAAGCGCTTATGTCATCGTATTGCGTACTGGTCCAATAAGAAAAGGTGCTCAACTCAACTCCTCCTATAAGAGACATATAATATCCTATATCAGTAAGATATCCATCAACATAATCCCACTCCCCGCAAGCCCCCAAGTAGCCATTTTTCCCATTTTTGAACAAATATTGGTTACACCATCCGGCTGCATGGCTCCGTTCTCTGCCGAGTGCCTTTATCATGGCTGTTGAGTTAGCTACGCCTGCATAATCTATCCGAGCTGTATCCCAATCATTAGTTGTTGTTACACCGGGTATAGTGGGTACATCAACATTCCACCATAGCTCTGTTTCACTTTCTGTCGGAGCAATTACAAATCTGCAGGCATTGCTGATAAATGCAACTCCCACAGCATCACTATTCCACTCCTTTTTCCACATCTTTTCTGTATATAACCGATTATCTGTCCTTAGAATGTAAACTCCATTAGGTGCACCTTCTATCGCCATACCACCTTTCTTCCGTCCCATCATCGATCGTCTCATCTACGCCCTCCTTTCTTACGATAAGAGGTCGTAACTTCTTTATTTAGAGAGCATTTTACCCCCCCCCCGTTTAACTTTTAATAACATAACCTGTTTCATTGCTTTACCTCCTGTACAATTGTGGGCAAGTCTTTCAAGTCGTTCGGATAACCTGTAACGGTTGTCAGAATGCAGAGATAGATCACACCGTATTGTTCATAATATTTGTCTTTCTCGAATGCCATACCCTGCACGTATGGAATAGGATCATCAAGCGTGCCTGCGTGCTCAGCTTCAACGATCTTATACAGTGAAGCAGTTTCTATGCCCGGTTTCCAATCGGCTTGCAGCTTGTGCTTTTGTATCACTTCAAACAAAGTGTCGTTTTCTCCTTCCACTACTCGAAGCCGGAAGCCTATTTCAACTTCCTTGCCAAACTCCGCATCTTTCTCACCCCAAATGGGGAATAAGACCTGCATCTCCAACGCTTGGCTGGCTGTGAGAGACACGCTGTTCATCATCGCACGGGCAAAGGTCACTGCCTGCGCTTCCGGGGATTTAGCGATTGCCTTATCTGCTTTAGTTTGCAAGGCTGCCGTTGTTGTATGGATCATTTCAGGATAGCCTTCCACCACGATAGCTTCGACCTCCTCGGCTGTTTGGGCGGCATCGATACGGGATAGCAAGCCGTCTGTCACCTTGGCGCACTGCTCCGAATAGTCCGCTATTTCGTCAAGAGCAACCGTTAAGATATTCGAGGCGTAAAGATGACCGCCTACTTCGACTTCTTCCTGCCGGCCACACTTGTCTTTCAGACGAAGCGTATCACCGGCATAGGCATCCTGTTCGTCGATGTAGTAATGATGGATGTCTTTGTCGTAGATTTCCTGCCGTTTGGCATCACGGGCACGCCAGAGCAATTCTTCCGGAGTCGGTTCAGGTTCTGGAGTGGGCTGCATGTGCCAACACTCCAACGGGGTTGCATCCGGATGTTCGTTGTGGTACTGTTCCTGCTCTTCACTAAGCAGGAGATAAGCGCCATCTTCGTAATTTTCGATATTGTCGCCAACAAGATAGGAATCAGGCAATTCTTGTTCCAATTCCAAAAACTGAATGTTTTTTTGAATATACAGCATATTGTCTTATTTATATTTCATGTAACGAAGTATTATGATACCGGAACCGCCTGCGCCAGAATAGCATCCTCCTGAGACATTGGAACCACTTATATAAAAAGAACCTCCTCCTGAGCCCGTATTGGGTTCTCCATTAGTAGGTCTTCTCGAAATATCTCCGACATAACCGATACCACCGCCACCTGGTGCTGATCCGGAACTATATTCTCCACCACCTCCACCACCTCCGGCGTACAATTTATTATTGAACGGGCATCTGGTAGTACTCCCTTGACCGATTCCAGGCATATCACCTGCTCCATTAGAACCATCACTTCCACCAATATATCCTGCCGTCTTTTCTGCAGGTCTTCCACTACCACCACCTGATCCCCCATCGCCCCCTCTTCCGGAATATCGACCTCCATTTCCGCCAAGAGCTTTTATTGAATTAGATTTAAACCAGGACTCTGACCCTGGAAGACCATTCTTCTGATCATCGTAAGCAGACATCGAAACTACACGATCTCCCCCTTTCCCTATTGAATAGCTAACAACACTTTCTGGAGTAACAGGCACATCAAGATATGTTTTAACATACCCCGATCCGCCCCCTCCACCACCTCTTTCAGGGCCTGACGATGCACCAGAGCCACCGCCACCAACAATGAATACATCAACAAATTTACAACCAGCTGGCACCATCCATGTACCGGATGATTTTAACTCTTCCACAACTTCTACCAATTCTCTCTTTCCTATCATCACCCTTCTCTTCATCTCTCACCTCCTTTCATTATACTCTCACGACAATTATCCCATGTTCTTTTTTCAGCGATACCCCTGTGGCTTTACCAGCTGGCAGTTCAACGCTTGTTTCCTCCGATTGCCAGCCCGAGCCGTTCGGGATCGGTTGGTTAATCGTTGATCCGGTGTTGTTCTTAATGGACAGATAAAATTCCTGCATCTCCGGTACACTTCCTATATTCGCAAAGTTGATCGCCTGCACAGATGTACTCGAATAGGTAAAACGCAAGTTATACGGTGATGAAGGAAGCGACTTTAAGGTACCGACATCGACATACTCTTTCAGCCTCAAAGAGTCCGATACCTTCGTTTTCTCTTCATTGCTGTAGTCATTGGTTGATAGCCCCTTTCCCGTTACAGCTTCAACGACTTTGACCCATCCACCGGCTTTCCTGCCATACGTAGATGTATCAGATGGAGCATCTACAGTGATTGCCCCATCCTTGCCGGGCAAGCCTTGTATGCCCTGAAGACCCTGTTCGCCTCGTTCACCCGTTTCGCCTTTCTCGCCCTGTATCCCCTGCGGGCCCTGTTCGCCTCGATCGCCCTTTGGACCCTGTGCGCCTGTTTCTCCTTGCAAACCTTGTATGCCCTGTTCACCTTGAGGACCAGGGACACCCTGTATGCCCTGTTCACCTTTTGCCCCGGTTTCTCCTTTAGCGCCTGTTTCTCCTTTGTCCCCTTTATCCCCTTTTGCACCTTTAAGATTCGGTGTATCAAATGTGCCGGCAGCGGTCGTTATCTGGAGAATATATGTCGTTTCGTTATTGGTTTTGACACTGACCTGTATATCCTGCAAAACAGCCGGAAGATCTGCAAACGTATGCACTCCGTCGGATAGCTTCATGCTGAACTTGCCATTCTCCAATCGTTCGAAGAGCCATACCGATGCCGGATAGACCGTCGTATCGCTTGCCCATTCGGCGGTCGTCTGTTCGATCTGTTGATAAATAAATGCACCTTTCTTACTCATTGCTTAAATATCCTTGTTTTATCGTTCGTACTGATTCATTGTAATAATTGGCTCCTGTCAGATAAACATTACCGGGCAAGGCTGTACCGCTGCCGGATTCCTGCCACGAAGCTTTTCCCCCGGCAAGATCATAAAGCCGGTAGAACACATATTCGCCATCTTCCGCTACACGTACTTCATCGCCGATACGAAAATTGATGGTTGTACCGTCGGTATTGACATAGCTCAATGTATTTTCGTCCGGGATAGCCTCCAACGTCGGGATCTCCGGTTTGTTCTTGATGTAGTTCTTATTGACAGGATCGGTAACGTTCCAGTCGGGTTGTAGTCCACTGATGACTCCTTCGGCGGCTTCGGCTGCACGATTGGCGCGGTCGGCGGCTGTGTTGGCCTCGCCGGTTGCGACTATGGCATCTTCCTTTGCTGTATTAGCAGCCAAAGCAGCCGTATCCGCCAGTCCTGCCTTTTCATTGGCCAGAGTAGCGGCAACATTGGCTGTATTTGCCGCCTTGTCTGCATTTTCTTTTGCCGTGTTTGCGGCCAAAGCTGCATCCGTCGCCGATTTTGTAGCAGTCTCGGCAGAAGCTATGGTATCATCCGCACGCTCTACAGCCGCATTAGCATTTTCGGCGGCAGTTGTAGCCGAGGATGCTGCTTCATTCGCTTTATCCGTTGCGGTATTGGTATTTAATGTTGCCGTGTCAGCCTTTGCTGCTGCATCATTGGCCTTTCCTGCGGCTATATTGGCTTCAACAGTTGCTTTATCTGCTTCTTCCTTTGCCATATTGGCTGAAGCTGCTGCGGTATCGGCATTCTCGGCTGCGGTATTGGCTATACCGGCTTTTTCCTCCGCCAATGCAGCGGCAGCAACAGCCAATTTGGTCGCTGCATCAGCATCTCCGGCAGATTGAGTTGCTTGACCAGCTGCGGCATTTGCTAAAGCTGCGGCATCATTTGCAGCCTTGGTTGCCGCCTCTGCGCTCACTTTTGCGGTGTTTACATTCGATATAGCAGTATTAGCTTCCTCCTTAATTTGGGACATCTGTTCACGAACCTCTTTTGCCGCATCCGTTGCCGGCTTCATAAGTTCGGCCTTATCAGTCTCTGTCAGATCAGAAAAATGCAGTTTCAATTGATCCACTTCTGCTGGTGTCAGATCGGAAAATTTCATTTTCAATTCTTCACGGTCGAAAATATCCACGTATGCACTATCCGGCTCACCTTCGTATTTCATTTGAAGCGTACCGTTCAACTTTCGAAAAACCGGCTTCTCTCCTTTCGGCCCACGAATTTTCTCAATTTCCAACAGATTCTGCCAAGCACCATTAGCTCCTTGTTTCCAAAGGATGTATTTATCGTTTATCCCTAAAAACGCACTAAGGCCGGGATCGCCCTGTTTACCTTTCATTGCAGAGGGCAAAGCACGCTTAGTCCTCCCACCCTGAATGATCAGGATCATATCATTATCGGTTATTGTTCCGGCTGCCGGAAGCAAATTAGCCCTGATTATTTCAAATTCTTCTGCCATATCAATTGAAAACTATTATTCTACCTTGCTCGTCTGCCAATAACCCCAAATCCGGATCTTTCAGCACACGGTAACGAACATCACCGCCGGCATCTATCCAACTCACCACGGGAGCAACAACAGAAATAGTGAATCTTGCTCCTATCCGGTTCTCCTGCCAGACTTCCACAGAAAAGGACGGGCAATCAGTATAGTACACCTGAATGATACCATCCAATGTCTTAATATATAATTCCTGATTTCCTACACCGGATATCTGGCTAAAGAATGCCCGATAATTATTCAGAAACTCTTCCACACTGCCGGCCAACATCCAAAGGGACAGTTTTATTTCCCTATGCTGGGTTTTGATTGTCGAAAGGTCTACCGTACGGCCATCGGTGAACGGCGCCTTAACCGCAGGATATTTCAAGATGTCCTCCTGGTTATCGTCCGATCCTATACCGAAGTCTGCAAAGTCTATCCCATTAATCGCATACTGCCCGCGAAGCCCGATACCGCCGGCCGGAGTTGCCGGATAAATGGCATGATTGTCCTCGACAAAAGAAAGTTCAAACACAGATACGTTCTCCCCTGCATTAAATGGCACAGGCTGTTCGTGAGAAGAGCCGACATTGAATCGTAAGCGGTTGGTCATACCGGCAATAAGATTGAATTCCCGATAGCCCGGTGCGGACAGATCAGCAACAAACTTTCTATACCCAGACCAGAACTGCTCAAGCGTTTCTGCCTTCATGAGGAATTTCAACTTGACGGTCTTAGGTTCGAACTCCACAACCGACAGATCGGGATCGATCCCGTCGGCTTCCGCCCAGTTGTTATATTTGACTGCCTTACGTTTGGGGTATTTCAGAAGATCATCAAAAGAACCTTCCAATAATTTACATCCCCATTCAGTATATACGTCTTTTCCGTCTATTGTCATAATACACGTGCTGTATGGTCTTTATGAGTTATTACCTTACCGCCAGCGTTCTTTACGAACACCACGGCATAGTTACTCGCATGGATCTCGGCTTCCGCCCCGTGCATCAGGATCACGTTGTAGCGGCCGATCGTATCAAAATGAAGGATTACCTTGGAACCGGCCAGGAATACCTTCACCGGATTCGTCAGTTTCACGTCCGTCTCGATATAGATTCCCATGCTTTCGGCCTTCTTGCCCCGAAACTCTCGTAATTGTTCCATAGACGGGAAATTATTCTTCGTGCAGAACTCCGTACCCTGCGGTGTCAGCAGAAGGCGCATAAGCTCTTCTTTATTTTCCGTACCATGCAACAACCTACAGGCACCTAACCGGTTTGCGATCTCAAAAAACTCTTTGTCCATCATGTTACATTTTTACTTTTACGTTAATAGTACCTTCCAGGGCATCAACCGTGCCTCTAGTGTTTTCCGATATCTTACCGGCAACCTCTTTGATCTCTCTCGTATTCTCGGCGATCCGATCGGTATTCTTTTCCACTTTATCTGATAGTTCGCGGATGGCCTTCACATCTTCCCAACCTCTGGATTGCATATCATAGATCAGCTTCATTTGTTCCCGGATCGGTTGCATACTGCCGCGGATGTCTTCCAACAGGGCACGGACGGCCCCGGTCTGACCGGCCAACAAGTTTATGCTTTCTTGAGAGGCTTTGGCATATGCGCCTTTCAGGGTATTTTCGGATATATCTTCTTCTTTCTCCGGCTCTTCCACCTTATCTTTCATTAGGCTATCAGCCCAACCGAACTGCCAGTCAATCTCCTTTTGCAGTTCTTCCGCCATGTTATAGATATAATCCTGTTCCCAGCCGGAAAGGACATTGTCGGCATAGAACTCCTTCAGCTTGTCACGGATCTTCTCCATCGCTCCGGAAGATTCCGTTGCAGCCTTGATGGATTCTGTGACCATCTGCCGCATCATCTTCTTGACGGTATCTTTCGCCGATTCTGCCCGGTCTTCACCGGAAGCCCATGCTTCGGCTTGTGCGTTAGCGAAGTTGTCAATGGCGGATTTCAGGTCTTCACCGAAGATGGCATCTTTGGCCTTCTCCTTGTTGTCCGCTATGGCTTCGTTTATCTCGTCAATTTGGCTTTGCCATTCTTTTATCCTATCCTTATCGGTATTCTTTTTATCCTGTTCTTCACGGATTTGTTGTTGGATTAAAACTTTCTGTTGTTCCAACAGTTTGTTCTGCTGATCGATCAATCGGGAAGCATCATTCGAATAAGCCTTCTGAATGGATTTATCCAATTTTTCGTATGATTTATCCAATGTGTCGATCTGATCCTGCAACCGCTGGATACGTTTTTCGTTCTTCTTGTCATGGATTTTGGCGATGGCACCGGCCAAAGATGTAACAACGCCAATGGCAGCACCGGCAGACGCACCGATCGGACCGAACATGGAACCGGCTTTCGCACCGTTCATTGCAGAACTTACAGTGTCCATAGCCACACTGAAACCTTCGGCTATCCCGCCGAATACACCACCAAACGAATCTCCGAGCTTCGAAAACGTATCAGAAAGGAACTGTCCGGCCTGCATGATCTCATTCATGCCCTCCTCTATCTCAGCCAAACCCTCTTTTAACTTCTTGGCATCACTTTCAGAGGTAAATACTTTTTTTAGGCCATTTGAAACTTTATTAAAAGAGGTTTCCATTTGGTCGGCTTCACGGCGGACATTGGCTATTTCATCCTTGATGGCCTTCAACTGATCCGGTGACTTGCGAAGCACATCAAACTGCTCTTTGGTAATACCGAATGAATTATCAGATGAATATTCCCCTCTTTCAAGAAAAGACAAGAATTTTTCCGCTTCATCCGCAATGGCACGAATAGAGGTGATATTCTTTTTACTCATATCATCAAACAGCCGGGTGATAATGGAGGTACTCTTTTGGGCTTCATTATCCACGTCTGCCAGTTCCTTTTTCATACCTTCTGCAAGGGAAAGCCGTTCCCATTTCGTTGTAGCCTTTGCTATTTTCTCATTATAAATAGCCGTGATAGCCTGACGCTTTTTCTGATACGAGCCGTATTCTTTCAGGTATTCGTTCATGGCGCGTTTCTCTTCCTCCAGTTGTTCCTTATTCACATTGGAGGTCGATTGCTCTCGTTTAACGTATGAATTGACCAAAGCGGTACGGATCTCCACAGTCTGCTCTTTGCTCAGTTTGCCGCCTTGCGCGTCTTTCCATTCTTTCTCCTTGGCGAGTATGGCTGCGATCTCATTGTCATAGTCAAGATAAATTTGGGCAATCTTCTTGTCGGATCCTTCTTTCATCAAGTCGATTTCGGACTGTTGATTTTGACGGCGGAAGGAAAGAAGTTCGTTAGCCAATTTCTTCTGTTGCTTGATTTGATTTTCAGCATTCTTATCTTTTTTATTTGAACTGGAGTATTTGTCTATTTGATCCTGAGCCTCCTGTATCTGTTTGGTATATTCATTCCATTCTTTTGAATTTTTCTTAGAAATATCCAAAGCATCACGAGCAACTTTAGCATCTTTTTTCAGCTTTTCCCAGTAGGATTTATTCCTTGTTTCTTCCTTTGTAGTTTCAGTTTTTGTCTCTGATAATTTTCTTTTGAAATCATCTAATGCTTTTTGTTGACGTTTAAGATATGCCTCTTCTTCTGCAATAGCTTTATTATTGTTGACTGTTAATGGTACTCCCGTTGATGGTGACACACCTATAAGCCTCCCATTTTCTTCTCGCAACCTCTTTAATCTCGAAATAGATTCATCTATATTCCGGATATAGGAATCATAAGTATTTGTGTCACGCTCTTTGTTTAATAGCTTATTTGCCTCCGCTAAATCAAGTACAGCTAACTCTTCCCGTTTATATGCTCCTGTTATAGCAGGTGATAGTTTTTGTAATTGTTCATAAGCGGATATTTTAGCTAATTCCGTTTCTGCCTCATCTTGCATTACACGTATTAATGATTCAACTTTATTCTTTCGTTCTTCCTCACGTTGAATCATCTTATCCTGTTCTTCGTTGAATCGTTTTTGCGCTTTTTCTGCCGAAGTGATACTTGTAGACATAGCCAACATTGTAGCGGAAAGTCCTGCAACCACCGTAGCGAGTGCAACGTATGGATTGGTTATCATAGCTGCATTTAATGCTAATTGAGCCTTACGAGCTAATATGCGAGCATTAGTAAGCCCTATCTCAACAATAGTATGTTTACTTTCAGCTGCTGTTACAAGCATTACCGCTGTACGATATGTTCCGTATGTTGCGATCAGACCGACAAGTACCTTTCCAATAGTTTCATAGTTATTTATCAAAGAAGTGGTTGTTTGAATCCCTTTTATTATTACATCTTCCGACTTTTGTCCCAATTCATTAAAAACACCATCCATTGCATCTTGCATCATTGACAACTGGCCATTGATAGTCCTTGAAGCGTTCTCTGACATCTGATAGAACTTTCCGCCTGCGCTTGTAGCGTCAATAAACGCCTGTTGTACCATTTCTGCGGAAATTGCTCCATTGGACATTTCTTCTTTAAGTGCAGCAATAGATTTTCCTGTTTTGTCAGACATGATTTGTAACGGATTGAATCCGGCATTAATCATCTGATTAAGATCTTGCCCCATCAACTTTCCTGCTGCCGACATTTGAGAGAAAGCCAACGTAAGCGAGTTAAACCTTTGGGTATCTCCCATAGAGACATCGCCAATAGCCTGTAAATAACGTGGTACTTTCTCGACCTCGATATTAAAGCCTAACATCATCTGCGTAGCTTGGGTTACATCAGAAAACTCAAGAGGAGAAATCTTTGCATATTCACGGACTTGTGACATAAGTTCATCCGCCTTTTCTTTGCTTCCAAGCAAAGTTTGAATAGCGGTGTCTACTGCTTGAAACTCGCCACGAACACGAACCATGTTTGACAGAAACTCCTTAATGGAGTATCCTCCCAATAATTTTTTGCCGACATTAGACATCGCTTGTTCTATCTGCTTTGTCACACCGACATTCTCTATACCCTCCTGTCGATATAAAGTATACTCGTCACGTAGTTTTTTTACCGATAGTCGTGCATTAGCCTGTTCTTGCGTTAATCCAAATAAAGCAGCTTTCTCTCCATCCAAGGCCTTGCGTGCAGCGTTGTATTCTTCCAATTTCTCATTAGCGGACAATGGATTTCTTTTCAATGCAATACGATAGGCCTCTCCAAGTCGTTTTACATCAGTCTCTACATCTTTAATAACAGCTTTTTGAGTGATAATTTTTTCTGATAATCCGTTTACAACTTGCGAAGCATCGAATATTTTCTTTTTAAAACCTTGGTTTATTTCATTGCCTGCACGTACTGCGGAAGTGACAAGAGAATCCAATTCTTTCGTATTTTTAGCAAGTTGAACTTCCATTGCCCGGAAAGTAGCCGGAGAAGTATTACTATCCATCCCGGCAATAGTAGATTTTAACTTATCTATCTCTTCCCGTAACTTAATGACTTTTTGATAGTCTGCTTCTATGTGAAACGCTAATTTAGGCATACATCAATGTTTTGGATAAAAGTACATCAGACCAATAAAGTAGTAGAATTTTATGGGAATAGATACATGACAATGAAAAGATTGTCGTGAATATAGAATCATGCTCCTCTTTTTTGTCTCATAAGATCCTTTCCCGACATCTTTTTTACTTCAGTTTTCTCTTTGTCCTCATAGACAGCCCTCGGTTTATCAGCACTCATCAAGAGCAAAAGAAGATAAGGAAGATCCTCATACACCTCCCTGTAAGAAAGGTTCAAATTTTCCATGAATAAGGTAATACTTCCTACGATGGTATTGCCTCCTACTACTTGGGTTTTACTATCAGATTTGCCAGCTCCATCGCTAACTGGCAGACTACGAAAAAATCACGTCCGGTTATTAACTCAAAAGCGACAAAATACGCTTGCAATAATTCTTCTTTAGAACCTGAAAGCATCTGCCGTTCGAGGCTTTCAGCTCTTTTTTGATAATTCGGGACATCACCAACCACCAAGAATGAAAGTCCCTTGACGATATTCTCCAAATTGACAGGAGCAACCTTCATTAATTCCCGCACAGTGCCATTTTCCGGTAAATCGACCTTACTTAAATATTGGGTAGCCCTCATTATCACTTTGATAGAAGGAGCTTTGATTACATATACTGTTCCCCCTACAACAATAGCTTTTCCATAAGTACCGGAAAGTAACTCTGATATGTTTTTTGAAACCTCACTCATAGTTTAAATATTAGAGGGTGATTGCTCACCCTCGTCATTAACTTATCCACCCAAAGTTGTATCCTCCCCGTCTTCCCAGCGCTCAATAGGAACGCCGGCTTTGGTTGGTTTCAACGCCGTAAAAACAAGGGCTAAGCCAATTGCTTTTTCATTCGCTTTACCAGAAGCAGAAACACCAGCACGAGGAAAAATAATTTTCACACCATCTTCAGTTGTGGCACGGACGGTAAACTCTTTACTCTCTACATGGTCGGCACGCTCCCATGTGCCCGGCTTACTCTCTGACCCCGCTGTAAACTTACCACCTTGGAATTTAGCCTTAGTCTCAAGATCATACATACCAATAGAAGCATTGATCTTAACCGCACCCGGCTTTTTAGAGGAATAATAGGTATTTCCAGCTACATCTTTGTAATCCTTAACCTCCGGATCTTCATCCTCATAAGTGAAGGTGTCCTCATGAACTACCGGGACTTCTTCAAAAACAGAACCTTCGGTACCACCAGCCCCGATCGGCGCAACCTCCAGCTTCTGAAGGTTTACCACCACAATTTTTTTATTCTCTGCCATAACTATTTTACATTTAAAACTTCAAACAAAACACTAACATTCACATAATGACACTTTAAAGCAGTGTCCGCTTCCGTTCCTATATTATAGATAGAATAGCGATAAAAAGAACCATTATAGGAACCTGTACTCCTTAATATCTTCATAGCTTGTCTTTCAAGCTCATTCAGTCGGATAGAGTTGGCTTCATTCTCGCTTAAATTGGGTACACATAGATTCACTTCTGCGAAAGACTTCTTCCAATACTTTCCCGGCTGTTGTTTCTTCGTGTGGATAACGATTCTTTCAGAGGTCAATTCACCCGTCAGCGTTTCCCCGTTGGGTACTATGTCTATTCCGAAAGCCTTGCAATCCCGATAGAGAATGTTTCCTATGTCGGTAGTTACTATCATTCCACAATCTCCCAATCTTCTGCAAATACATCACTGATAGACGGAACCCATGAATCAGCGCGTCCAGTATTCTCATTGTAGATAAGACACTGGCTTGTATAGTCAATGAATCCTTTGCCTTTCAGAATAAGGTCTTTTGCTGATTGCGGAAGAGATTGCATCTTAGGGATAATGTCGCTATCAATATGAGCTGGCACTTGTTTGAATACCATCAAACCTTTACCGTTCCAACCACTTCTACGAACAGCCCCACCTTGTTTTAACACTTCGATAGCATCACCGAAGCCCATTACGGATGAATCATCGGCTTTATCGTATGTTTTCTCAAAAATGTCCGGCTTGCAAGGATAAAACTCCCCGTTTACTCCCTTGATGATGTAATCTCCATAATTTGCAAGCATTTTGCCTTCAAGCGTTTCGATGTACACACCAAGATAAGGCTCATTGGTGTTGCCATTCTCGTCTATACCGAAGTCGGGATTGTGTTTCGGTACGGGAGTTCCGCCCATAAAATCACATACAACATCGAAGTTGTCTGTTGTCAACCGAATGGCTTCAATTACTACTGGTTTCTTTCTGTATTTCATTTTTCAAATTCTTCTTTTAACCGTTTCTCCGCATGAAGAGCGGCACCACTTAAAACATCATACCCTTTAGATTCTACGAATGATGCGTATTCCGCTTCGTTTTTCAATGTCAAACCGTCTTTATTGACATCGTAATCATTGGACGTTCTCAAAGTGAGTGTATGGTCTTGATAATCGCCATGTTCCTCTGCGTATTTCACAGCTTCATCACCCACATCAATCATCTTCTTCTCAACTTCCCATTCCCCTTCATCGAAAAAGGAGTCGACATCTGAAAAATCGAAATCTACATCCATAATTCCGAGTAGTTAAAGTAGTTTGTACTCTTTACCGTGTAGACTTCGCCTTGACCTCTTACGCTATCACCATCCATGCAACGTACTTCATCACCAGCCTTGACAGTAATTCTCTTCTCGCATACCACATGATAATTCGGACGATACACAGAGCCGTTATCAGATGAAAACTCTTTGGTAGTGTTATCATCACAACGGCACTTGCATACCTCCTGCCAGTATTCACCACCTGTTCCGGGAATAGGTCTGCCAAACTCATCCTTATCCATCGGGGTGATAACTTTTACCTGCAATATGTGTGGAGCGAATATCATAAGAAAGTCACTTTAGGTTTGTTACCCAGTTCGTCTTTCAAACCGTACTGTTTACACAGCCATGAGTACAATTTCATTAGGCTATCAACATGATTAGACCAAGACACAGAAAATCCGCTTTCGCTGACCGAAGATGGATTTTGTATC
>OJRV01002117.1_pt1 | contig 19882 bp, 17 predicted proteins | sample 1599241 | NCBI WGS metagenome assembly OJRV01 (sample SAMN04168656, study PRJEB22393) | human gut metagenome | biome: human gut microbiome; feature: stool | host: Homo sapiens | collected 2014-03-17 | reverse complement strand
AAAAGACGCCGAGGATTTTTTGAACAGCATCGAAAAAACGAATGCCAACATGCAGAGCAGCCTGAATCGGCAGATCAGCGACCTCGATAAGCTGACGAGCGACGCGCAGCGCAGCATGGACGAAATGCGCCGTCTGCTGGACGCCGAGGGCCTGGCCGGCACGCCCGAAATGGAAGCGCCGAAAGCGGAGGCCGCAGAAAAAAAGCCGAAGGCAAAGGGCGCGGAGGAGCCGCCGCAGGACCCCGCGCAGTCGTTCCGCGAGGCGAGGGAAGCGACGGGCAGAACGGTCATTGGGCAGGACGCATTTTTGGACAGCCTGTTCACCGCATTTCGCCGCCCGAGCGTGACGGGGCGCGAAAACGGCAAGCCCGCGGCGGTCGTCGTGATCTCCGGCAAAGAGGGCACAGGCAGGCACAGTGCGCTTGCGGCTTCGGCTGCGGCGCTCTGCAAAGAGGGCGTTTTGAAAAACGGCGAGGTCACGAATATCGATCTTTCCCGCTACCCGAACGCCGAAGACGGTAAATTACTCACACAGGATCTTTTTTCCGCGCTGCACGGCGAAAACGATATTGTGCTGTTTGAAAATTTTGAGCAGTGCCACAAATCTTTGCTGCCCATGGTGGCGGCGCTGTGCGAGACGGGCGTTTTAAAATTAGCTTCGCGTTATGCTTTGCAGAAAGGCATGCTCATCGATGTCGGCACGGCGCTTGTGCCCGATGCCGTCAGCGAAATCTCCGTAAACGGGAAGTACCTCATCTTTTTGACAAACCAAAAGGACAGCGCGTTCACCGATGCGTTCGGCGCGGCATTTTTGTCCTCCGTCACGGATTTCTGCCGCACGGCGGAATTCACGCGCGAGAGCCTGCTCAAGATCGGCGAAGCGGCGCTCGGTGCATTAAACGACCGCACAAAGGCTAAGCTAAACTACACGTTCACGTTCGGTGAAGATGCCTCGGCGTTTTTGGCGGATAAATTCAGTCGCCGCGACGGCGTGGAGAGCATGGCGCGGCTGACGGAACGTTGCTTCCGCCTTTTGAGCGAAGAAAAGCTGCGCCGCGCGGAAAAGGACGGTGAAAAGACCGTTTCCGGCACACTCGGCGTAAAAGACGGTGTGCTCGCGTTCACATTCCCGGATTTTGCCGTCACGGTGGAAGAAGAGAAAAAGCAGGCGGCAGACCCGAAAGCCGCCGAAGAAGTGAAATCGGAGCTTAACGAGGTCATCGGACTTAGTGAAGTGAAGGACTACGTGCTGTCGCTTGAGCAGAACTATATCATTCAGCGGCTGCGCGAAGCGCGCGGCATGAAGGCCGATGTGCCCACCATGCACATGATCTTTACCGGCAATCCCGGCACGGGCAAAACGACCATCGCAAGGCTCGTTTCACGCTATTTAAAAGCCATGGGCGTGCTGAGCGGCGGGCAGCTGATTGAAGTCACGCGCGCCGACCTTGTAGGCAAATACGTCGGTCACACCGCACCGCTCACGCAGCAGGTCATTCGCTCTGCGCTCGGTGGCGTGCTGTTCATCGATGAGGCATATTCGCTGTACCGCGGCGCAGACGACAGTTTCGGACTGGAAGCCATCGATACCATCGTCAAGGGGATGGAGGACCACAGAGAAGACCTTATCGTTATTTTGGCGGGCTATACAAAAGAAATGGAGGCGTTTCTCACGGCGAACTCCGGCCTGCGCTCGAGATTCCCGAATATCATCGAGTTTCCGGATTATACGGCGGAGGAGTTACTGGCCATTACAAAGCTGACTGCAAAGAAAAAGGGCTATACGATCGATGAAACATGCGAAACGCCGCTGCTTCAATATTACGAAAAGCGGCAGGCAACGGACGCCAGAACGGCGGGCAACGGACGCTTGGTGCGCAATTTGGTTGAGGACGCGATCTTAAACCAGTCTCGCAGATTGACGGGCGGAGACGTGACAAGGCTGACGGAAGCGGAGCTTGCGGCGCTTTTAAGCGAGGATTTTGACCTAAGCGAAGGATAGAAACGGTGTGAAACCGCATGAAAATGATGAAAGTGTAAACATTTATCGATTTCTCTTGCAACTTTTAAAAGAAAGCTTTACAATACAAGATTGGAGAGACCGAAAGTTTCAGTAAACTTCCATTCTGTGATAAGTGAAAGACAACCGAGCGAATAAAGTTTCGCCCGCCTTTTCAAAGGCGGCGGATCCCAAGGGCAGCGCCTTTGGTCGCTTTCCGCAGAAAGCGAATTGCGCGGTCCCTCCAAGAGCGTTTATCCAAACCGTAAATTATTGCGAAAGGGCATGAGAATATGACGAAAATCGATATTTTTTCCGGCTTCCTCGGTGCAGGCAAAACCACGCTGATCCGCAAGCTGATCTCCGAAGCTTTTAAGGGCGAAAAGCTCGTCCTCATCGAAAACGAGTTCGGCGAGATTGCCATTGACAGCGGCTTTTTGCAGGACGCCGGCATTGAAATCACCGAGATGAGCCAGGGCTGCATCTGCTGCAGCCTTGTGGGCGACTTCGGCAAGGCGCTGCGTCAGGTGCTGGAGACCTACCACCCGGACCGCATTTTGATTGAGCCGTCCGGCGTAGGCAAGCTGAGCGATGTGATCCGTGCCGTGCAGAACCTGCACATGGAAGACGTTACGCTGAACAGCTTCACCACCGTTGCCGATGCAAACAAGTGCAAAATGTACATGAAGAACTTCGGCGAGTTCTATAACGACCAGATCGAGCACGCAAACTCCATCATTCTGAGCCGCACGGCCGGTATTAAGCCCGAAAAACTTGAAGCCTGCGTCGCTCTGTTGCGCGAGCACAACCAGAATGCCACCATCATTACCACCCCGTGGGATCAGCTCACCGGCGCACAGATTCTCGAGACGATGGAGCACAAGAATACCCTTGAAGAGGAGCTGAAGCTCCTTGCCGAGGAGACCGAGCACGAGCATCACCACCATGACCATGATGAGCATGATGAGCACTGCACCTGCGGCTGCCACGACCACCATGACGACGATGAAGACGAGCACGAGCATCACCATCACGACCACGATGAGCATGACGAGCACTGCACCTGCGGCTGCCATGACCACGATCACGACCATGATGAGCACGACCACGAGCATCATCACCACCACCATCATGCCGACGAGGTGTTCACAAGCTGGGGCACCGAGACGACCCGCAAGTTCACGAAGGACGAGATCGAGCACATCCTCGAGGAGCTCGACAACAGCGAAAAGTACGGTATGATCCTGCGTGCAAAGGGCATCGTCGCAGGCCGGGACGGCGAGTGGATCCACTTCGACTATGTGCCGGAGGAGACCTCTGTGCGCAACGGCAGCGCCGGTGTCATCGGCCGCCTGTGCGTCATCGGTTCTCACATCAACGAGGCCGCGATCGAAGCGCTGTTCGCGTAATGCGGGCTGAACCTTACAGAAAGGCGGAATATTGATGGATGATATGCCGGTTTACCTGTTTACGGGCTTTCTCGAATCAGGCAAGACCTCTTTTATAGACGAAACGCTTGCGGATAAGCGTTTCAATAACGGGCAGCGTACCTTGCTGCTCGTCTGCGAGGAAGGCGAGGCGGAGTACGACGAGTCCCGCCCCTACATGAAGAACATCTATGTGGAAAACATTGAGGACGAAGACGAGCTGACGAGCGAAACGCTTGACATCCTCGCGAAAAAGCATCGCGCTTCCCGTGTGCTCATCGAGTACAACGGCATGTGGCAGCTGAAGACGCTGTACGACAACATGCCGGAAAACTGGGCGGTCTATCAGGAATTCATGTTCGCGGATGCGACGACATTCCTCACTTACAACGCCAACATGCGCGGCCTTGTTGTGGATAAGCTCTCCGGCTGCGAGTTGGTCGTGTTCAACCGCTTCACGAAGGACATGGACAAAATGGCGTTCCACAAGATTGTGCGCGGCATCAGCCGCCGCCCGGACATCGCCTACGAGTACACGAACGGCGACGTCGAATACGACGAGATCGAAGATCCGCTGCCGTTTGACATCAACGCGCCGGTCGTAAAGATTGAAGACGGCGATTACGCGCTGTGGTACCGTGACCTTTCCGAAGATCCGAAGAAGTACGACGGCAAGGTCGTCGAGTATAAGGGCCTTGCAGCCGTGAACTCGCGCATGAAGCCGGGCATGTTCTTCTTCGGCCGCCAGCTGATGACCTGCTGCGTGGAGGATATCCAGTTTGCGGGCCTGCTCACGCTGTGCGACGCGGACAAAATGCCGGAAAACGGAAAGTGGTACACCATGCGCCTTTCCGTTGCGTATAAGTGGCACAAGCTCTACGGCCGCAAGGGTCCGGTTCTGACGCTTCAGAACATCGAGCCTGCCGAAGCGCCCGCGCAGCCCGTTGCGACGTTCTATTAAGCTTAAATTTATTGCCCGTTGGCTTTTCAAAAGTCGGCGGGTAATTTTTTATTTATTTTTCTGTATACGGTGTCGAAAGTGCGCGATTTATGGTATACTAAAAATTACTTAAATATATGAAATGAAAATGGTGATAACTTTGCATACATATCAGCTTGTTTTGCCCTGCCTTTTGGGTGTTGAGGGTCTTGTAGCGGAGGAGCTCCGCAATATGGGCGCGGAAAATGTCGCGCCGGAAAACGGACGTGTGCTGTGCGCAGGCTCCCCGGAGATGATCGCCCGCGCGAATATCCGCTCCCGCTTTGCGGAGCGCGTGCTCGTTCTGCTCGGTACATTTGAAGCGAAAAGCTTTGAAAGCCTGTTTCGCGGCGTGAAGGCCCTGCCGTGGACGGAGTGGATCGGCCGCGACGACGCATTTCCGGTCAAGGGGCGGTGTTTATCGAGTCAGCTCATGAGCGTGCCGGACTGTCAGGCCATTATCAAAAAAGCCGTGGTGGAAAGCCTCAAGGAGGCGTATAAGCTGGAGCATTTCCCGGAGACGGGCGCGAACTACCAGATTCAGTTTTTAATTATGAAAGACAAGGTCAGCATTATGTTGGATACGAGCGGCGCGGGGCTGCACAAGCGCGGTTACCGCAAAAATTCCAACGAAGCGCCCATCAAAGAGACGCTTGCGGCGGTCATGGCAAAGCTTTCCCGTGTGCGTACGGACGGCACGCTCATCGACCCTTTCTGCGGTTCGGGTACGATTTTAATCGAGGGCGCCATGCTCGCCATGCACATTGCGCCCGGCCTGCGCCGCCACTTTGCGGCGGAAAAGTGGAAAGCCGTCCCCGGAAATATCTGGGACAACGAGCGCATTGCCGCAAAGGCACTTGAACGTCGCGATGAGGGCTTTTTGGCGTTCGGCTATGACATTGACCCCGAAGCCGTGCGCCTGACGCTTGAAAACGCGAAGAAAGCGGGCGTTGCGCAGTATATCTCCGCAGAAGTGCGCGACATCAAGGATTTCAACAACGACGGCCCGTTCGGCTGCGTCATCTGCAACCCGCCGTACGGCGAGCGGCTTTTAGACGTGAAAACGGCGGAGGACATCTACAAAACGATGGGGCGCGTCTTCACGCCGAAGCGCGGCTGGAGCTATGCTGCCATCAGTCCGGACGAGCGGTTTGAGACCTGCTTCGGCAAAAAAGCCGACCGCCGCCGCAAGCTCTACAACGGCATGATCCGCTGCCAGTATTACATGTATTTTAAGGCATAAAAATGCTTTAGGGGAGGGTACATATGCGGAATGTTTATATCATCAACCCAAAAGCCGGCAAGCACGACCGTACCGTGCAGTTTATGGAGCGCATCCGCGCCGTGCATGCCACGCACGGGGAAGAGCCGGAAATTTACCTCACACAGCGCGCGGGCCATGGCGAGGAGCTGGCAAGAGCGGCCGCCGAAAAGGGCGATGCGGTGCGCATTTGGGCTGTCGGTGGCGACGGCACGGTGCTGGAGGTCGTGCGCGGTGCGGAGTTTCACAAAAACGCCGCCGTGGGCGTATACCCGTGCGGCAGCGGCAACGACTTCGTGCGCTCATTCGGCAAGCGCGAAGTGTTTTTGAACCCGGAAAATCAGCTGGCGGGCAAGACTGTGTCCATCGATATGATCCGCACGCAGCACGGCGATGCCGTGAACATCTGCTCTGTGGGTTTTGACGCCAAGGTGGCGGCGGAGATGAATTATTATAAGCACCTGCCGTTCGTTTCGGGCGAGCTTGCATATACCATTTCGCTTGCAAAGTGCTTTTTGGGGCACCTTGCGGACAAAATGACCGTAACGTTTTACTATGCGGACGGCACAAAAGAGACCGTTACGGGCGAATTTCTGTTCACGCTTGCGGGCAACGGTCGCTGGTATGGCGGCGGGTATTGCGGCGCGCCGAACTCGGTGATAGACGACGGTCTGCTCGATTTTGTGCTGATCCGAAAGCCCGCCTATTCCCGCATTCCGGGCCTTGTGCCGAAGTATAAGCGCGGTGATCATTTAAGCAACCCGGCGTTTTCCGACCTGCTCGTTTACCGCCGCGGCGTGAAGATCGAAATTCAAAGCGAAAATGAAGTCGTCAGCAATATGGACGGCTTGTGCATCAAGGTGAAAAGCGAGGAATACAACATTCTGCCGCACGCACTGAATTTCATTTTGCCGCGCGGCGCGGCATTGCCGAAGGAGCCGAAAAATGCGCGGTGATACACTCGGAAAAGCGGAAATCTTAACGCCGCGCCTGCGCCTTAGACGCTTTTCCATGCAGGACATGAGCGGTTTTCTGCTGTTTGCCGCCGATGCGGATACCATGCTGCGGGCGGGCTCCAAGCCGGTTTCTACACCGGCGGAGGCGGAGAGTGAATTGAGGCGCGCTGCAGACGACCCGTATGCCTTTGCCATCACCCTGCGCGAAACGGGCGAAGTGATGGGCAAGATCAAGTACCAGCGCGATTACTGCCGCTATAATACGGACAGTATTTCGATTGGCTACGAGCTTTCGCGCCGCTACCGCCATAACGGCTACATGACGGAAGCGCTGCGTGCCATGGTGCAGAACGCGTTTGAAGTGATGAACGTCGAGGTCGTCGCCATCAGCCACTTTGTGGGTAACGAACCGTCAAGAAAGGTCATTGAGCGCGCGGGATTCATCTTTGAGGGCGTTATGCCGTGCGGCTTTAAGCGGTTTGACGGCGAAATTTTTGACAATGTGTGTTACTCCATCCTGCGTTCGGAGTACGATACGGGGCTCATTTCGTCCGTGCGACGCATGCGGTAAAGTTTACAAATAAATGTGCATGCCCATATTCCGTCAGAAAATTGTGGAAATACCGCTTTTTTCTATTGCCAATGTACAAAAGCAGTGCTAAAATTGAATAAACTCAAAAACTGTGACTTTGTTGTGTCTTGCACCGGCAAAGTCTGTTTTTTAACGCGAAAGAAAGGAAGGAATAAAGATGGAACAGTCTTTTCCGAAGCGCCCGTTCCGCACGCACGGCGGCGCGCATGTGCCGCACCACAAGAACACGGCGCATACCGAAACGCACGTGATGCCGCCGCCCGATGAGATCACGCTGCCCATGACGCAGCACATCGGCGCACCGTGTGTGCCCTGTGTGAAAAAGGGCGGCCACGTGTATGTCGGCACCAAGGTCGCGGACAGCGACGCATACGTTTCCGTGCCGATCCATTCCTCGGTTTCCGGCACCGTGAAGGAGATCAAAAAAGTCATTATGCCCGGCGGGCAGGCGGTGGACGCCGTCATCATCACGTCGGACGGTTTAATGGAGCACGACCCTGCGGTATGTCCCCCGCCGGAGATCAAAACGAAGCAGCAGTTGGCCGATGCAGCGCGCGCTTCGGGTCTCGTCGGTCTCGGCGGCGCAGGCTTCCCGGCGCACGTGAAATTAAACGTCCCCCCGGACAAAAAAATCGATACGCTCATCGTCAACGTTGCGGAGTGTGAGCCCTATATTACCTCCGACCACCGCGAGGCGCTCGAAAACGGCAAAAACGTGCTTGCCGGTATTTATAAGATCAAAGAGATTTTAGACGTGCACCGCGTCATCATCGCGATTGAAGACAACAAGCCCGACGCCATCGAAGCGCTGACGCGCATTGCGGATGACCCCAAAATGGACCCGAACGACGAAGTGCGCGTGTTAAAGCTGCATGCAAGCTACCCGCAGGGCGCGGAAAAGGTGCTGGTGCAGGCGGCAACGGGCAGAAAAGTCCCGGCGGGCGGTCTGCCGGCAGACGTGGGTTGCCTTGTCATGAACATCGGCTCCGTCTCGTTCCTTGCAAGCTACATGCGCACCGGCATGCCGCTGACGATGAAGCGCGTCACGGTGGACGGCAGCGCCGTGCAGAACCCGCAGAATGTCATTGTGCCCATCGGCACAAAAATTCGCGAGGTCATGGAATTCTGCGGCGGCTATAAGGAAGAACCGCAGAAGCTCATCATGGGCGGCCCGATGATGGGCGTCGCCGTGACAACCGACGAGCTGCCGGTCTTAAAGCAGAATAACGGGTTACTCGCGTTCGGTGCAGAAGAAGCGCGCCTTTTGGAGCCGACCGACTGTATCCGCTGCGGCCGCTGCGTTGCGGCATGTCCCATGAACCTTGTGCCCGCAAAGCTTGAAAAATACGCGGAGCGCAAGGACGTGGAAATGCTGAAAAAACTCGACATCATGACGTGCATGGAATGCGGCTGCTGCGCATTCTCCTGCCCGGCGAAACGCCGCATCGTGCAGGCCATTCGCCTCGGCAAATACTATGTAAAGAAGGAGGCGGCTAAAAAGTGAACAAATTCATCGTTTCCTCCTCGCCGCACTTTCAGTCGAAAGACACCACCCAGACCTTGATGCTGGACGTCATTTTGGCGCTGACCCCGGCGATGATTGCGTCCGTCATCATTTTCGGCTTTCGCGCGGCGGTTATTATCCTGACAACGGTCGCGTCCTGCATTTTGAGCGAATACATATCCCGCCGCGTCATGAAGCGCTGCCAGACGGTCGGTGACCTTTCCTGCGTTGTGACGGGCGTTTTGCTCGCGATGAACCTGCCTGTTTCCATCAGCCCGATTATTGCGGCGTTCGGCGGCGTTATCGCCATTGTTGTCGTAAAGCAGATGTTCGGCGGCATCGGACAGAACTTCGTGAACCCCGCGCTGACGGCGCGTATCATTCTGATGAACTCGTTCCCGGCGAAAATGACCGCGTGGACGGCGCCGATGGACCACAGCTTCTCCGATGCCATGACGACCGCAACGCCGCTCGGCGTTCTCTCCGAGGGCACGGGTGCGGCGCTGCCGAGCTACCTCGATATGTTTCTCGGCAACACGGGCGGCTGCCTCGGCGAAACCTGTGCACTCGCACTCATTCTCGGCGGCATTTACCTTGTTGCACGCCGCGTTATCAGCCCGGTTATCCCGGTCACGTACCTTGCAACGGCAGCGGTGCTTTCCGCACTGCTCGGCCGCGACCCGCTGATGGATATTCTTTCCGGCGGCCTCTTGCTCGGCGCAATTTTCATGGCGACCGATTACACCACAAGCCCCATCAACTTCAGCGCACGCGTCATCTATGCCATCGGCTGCGGCGTGCTGACGATTTTAATCCGCCAGTTCGCGTCTCTGCCGGAGGGCGTATCGTACTCCATCGTACTGATGAATATTTTAGTGCCGCTCATTGAGCGCGTTGCGAAGCCGCAGACGTTCGGCAAAATGAAGGCAAAGAAAGCGGGTGACGCAAAATGAAGATCACCGCGAAAGATATTTTAAAACCGGCGCTCATTCTGTTTGTCATCTGCCTTGTCGTCACGGCGCTTCTGGCGGGCACAAACCTGCTGACGAAGGATAAAATTGCTGAGCAGTCCGCACTGGAAGCGGAGCAGTCGAGAAAAATCGTTTTGAGCGACGCGGACAGCTTTGAAGAAGCGGACGGCTATTACATCGGCAAAGCGAATAACGAAACGGTCGGCTACGTTTTCCAGACGGAGGCGAAGGGCTACGGCGGTGCGGTGAAGGTCATGACCGGCATCAGCGCCGACGGGCAGATCACCGGCGTTGTCATTCTGGAGCACAGCGAAACACCGGGTCTTGGCGCGAACGCGGAAAAGGCTTCCTTTACGGATCAGTTTAAGCAGACTGCGCCGGAAAAGGGCATCACGCTTGTGAAGAATAAGGCGCCGTCGGACGGCGAGATCGAAGCCATGACCGGCGCGTCCATCACGAGCCGCGCGGTGACGAACGCCGTCAACGAAGCCATCACGAAGTACAACACGGTAAAGGAGGGCGCATAACATGGCAAAAAGCCTCAAAGAAGAATTTACAAAAGGCATTATCAAAGAGAACCCCGTGCTGCGCCTGATGCTCGGCACCTGCGCGACGCTCGCCGTCACAACGGCAGCTTCGAACGCCATCGGCATGGGCCTTGCGACGACATTCGTACTCGTATGTTCCAACGCCGTTATTTCTCTTCTCAAAAAAATCATCCCGGATAAAGTCCGCATCCCGGCGTACATCACCATTGTTGCGGGTTTTGTTACCATTGTGCAGCTGCTCATCAAGGCCTACGTGCCGACGCTTAACAAGTCGCTCGGCGTGTTCCTGCCGCTCATCGTTGTCAACTGCATCATTTTGGGCCGTGCGGAAATGTTCGCCAGCAAAAATCCCGTGTTGCCGAGCATCGTAGACGGTCTTGGAATGGGCGTGGGCTTCACCGCCGCGCTGCTCGCTATGGGCATCATCCGTGAATTGCTCGGCGCGGGTACCGTGTTCGGCATTCCGCTCCTCTCGAATTTCATGGATCCCATCATCATTTTCCTGCTCCCGCCGGGCGGCTTCTTCGTGTTCGGTATTCTCATCGCCATTGCGGGCAAGCTTTCCGCGGAGGGCAAAGCGCCGGAGACCATGGGCTGCGCTGCATGCCCGTTGGCGGCTTCCTGCTCCAAGGTTCAGGAAAAATGTGAAAAGGAGGGCGGCAAAGCATGAGTCTTAAATTTTTAGTCGGCATTTTCCTTGCCGCAATCCTTACGGAGAACTATATTCTCAATAAGTTTCTCGGCATCTGTCCGTTCCTCGGCGTTTCCAAAAAGCTCAATACGGCGTTCGGCATGAGCTGCGCCGTAACGGTTGTCATGGTTATCGCGACGGCGGTCACATGGCCGGTGTATACGTATGTACTTGTCCCGCTGAACCTCGATTATTTGCAGACCGTGGTGTTCATCCTCATCATCGCGGCGCTCGTGCAGCTTTTGGAGACCGTGATGCACAAGTATATGCCGCCGCTGTATAACGCGCTCGGCATTTACCTGCCGCTCATCACGACGAACTGCGCCGTGCTGGGCGTGACGATGCTCGTGCTCGAAAAAGGCGCGGAAAACCCGAGCTTCGGCTATTTGGCATCGCTTGTCAACGCGTTCGGTGCAGGCATCGGCTTCATGGTTGCAATGGTCATTTTCGCCGGTGTGCGTGAGCGCCTCGAGCTGTGCGACGTGCCGAATTTCCTCAAAGGTCTGCCGATCACGCTGATCGCCGCGTCGCTTGTGGCGGTTTCGTTCCTCGGCTTTAACGGCATTATAGACTGTCTGCTCGCCTGAGCAAAACGAAAGGGGTTTCTATATGGATAAAATTTTGATCCCGGTTCTGATCGTCGCGGGCATCGGTCTTCTGGCGGGTATTATTCTGGCGGTCGCCTCCGCTATCATGGCCGTGCCGAAGGACGAGAAAGCGGAAGCGATTTTAGAGGTGCTTCCGGGCGCGAACTGCGGCGCGTGCGGTTTTTCCGGCTGCTCCGGCTATGCGGCGGCGCTCTCTAAGGGCGAAGCGCAGCCCGGGCTGTGTTCTCCCGGCGGCGAAGCGTGCGCCAAAGCGTGCGCAGAGCTGCTTGGCACGGGCGACGTTGCCGTCGAGAAAAAGACGGCGCTTGTCCACTGCATGGGCAGCTATGACTGCACCAGCGACAAAATGCGCTACGACGGCATCGATAGCTGCGCCGCATCTACCCTGCTCGCCGGCGGTATCTCCAGCTGCCGCTACGGCTGCATGGGCATGGGCGACTGCGCCGCCGTGTGCGAATACGGCGCAATCAACGTCTGCAACGGCATGGCGTCAATCGACCCCGCAAAGTGCCGCGGCTGCGCAAAATGCACCGCTGCATGTCCGAAGGGGCTCATCAGCTTTGTGCCGCTGAAAAAGCAGGCGGTCGTGCGCTGCTCCAACTGTGATAAGGGCGCAGAGACGATGAAGGTTTGCAAGGTGGGCTGTATCGGCTGCGGCAAGTGCATGAAGGCATGCGAAGTGGGCGCCGTAAAGGTGACGAACTTCTGCGCGAAGGTCGATCCCGCAAAGTGCATCGGCTGCGGCAAATGTGCCGAGGTCTGCCCGAGACACGTCATCACCATGCTGGACGCGTAATTTTTAAAACAAACCGAGCCTCGGCTGTACGCCGGGGCTTTTTTGTTGTCAAAATTTGCAATCCGCTCTTTACAAATTCCTGAAAATCCGTTATACTATACAAAACACGGTTCACCAAAGTCTTTTCTACGGTGCGCCGCAAAACAGCTTTTTCGTTCTGAGCACAAGGCATCGCCGCGTGTAAGCCGAAAATGGATAGAGGTATATTCCGCAGATAGATTCTGCGCTTTTTGTGCTTCCTGCATTTTCGGCAGGGAGCATTTTTGTTTTGCTTGTTTTATAAAAACGGGAGGTGTTTTATGCAGACACGCGTAGCCGTGATGAGCATTATTTTAGAAGATAACGCCCACGCGGAAGAAATCAACGACATTCTGCACCTGTACGGCCGGTACATCATCGGACGTATGGGGCTGCCGTACAGACAGAAAAATATCAACATCATCTGTGTGGCGGTGGATGCCCCACAGGATGTCATCAGCGCCATGGCGGGAAAGCTCGGGCGCGTGCGCGGCGCCAACATCAAAACGGCGTATTCCAATTTCACGAGCACAGAGCCGGAAATCAAAACGGAGTGATCCGAAAAAATGACTAACGGGAAAGTGAACTGACCCGAAAGAAAGGAAATTATCAAACTATGTACGATCCGAAATCCTTAAAAGCAGAGGAATTTATCTGCCACGAAGAAATTGAAGACACTTTAAAATACGCGGACGAGAACAAAGATAACATGCCGCTCATCCGCGAAATTCTCGATAAAGCCCGTCTATGTAAGGGACTTTCACACCGCGAAGCATCCGTTCTGCTCGCCTGCGAAGACCCGGAGATTCTGGACGAAATCTATAAGCTTGCAAACGAGATCAAGCACAAGTTTTATGGCAACCGCATTGTCATGTTTGCGCCGCTGTACCTTTCCAACTACTGCGTGAACGGCTGCATCTACTGCCCGTATCACCGCCAGAACCATCACATCCCGCGCCGCAAGCTGACGCAGGAGGAGGTCGCAAAGGAAGTCATTGCGCTGCAAGACATGGGTCATAAGCGCCTTGCCATTGAAGCCGGCGAAGACCCGGTGAATAACCCCATCGAGTACATTCTCGACTGCATCAAGACCATTTATAGCATTCAGCATAAGAACGGCGCCATCCGCCGCGTGAACGTCAACATCGCCGCGACGACCGTGGAAAACTACCGTAAATTAAAGGAAGCCGGCATCGGCACGTACATCCTGTTCCAGGAGACCTACCACAAGGAAAGCTACGAAAAGCTGCATCCCACGGGCCCGAAGCATAACTACGCCTACCACACCGAGGCGATGGACCGCGCCATGGAGGGCGGTATCGATGACGTGGGTCTCGGCGTTCTGTACGGCCTTGAAATGTACCGTTACGAGTTCTGTGGCCAGCTGATGCACGCGGAACACCTTGAAGCCGTGCACGGCGTAGGCCCGCATACCATCAGTGTGCCGCGCCTTAAAAAAGCCGACGACATTGACCCGACGAAGTTCGATAACGGCATCAGCGACGAAACATTCGCGAAAATCTGCGCACTTATTCGTATCGCCGTGCCGTACACCGGCATGATCATCTCCACGCGTGAGAGTCAGAAGGTGCGCGCGCAGGTTATCAATCTCGGCGTTTCGCAGATCAGCGGCGCATCTCGTACCTCCGTCGGCGGCTATGCCGAAGAGGAGCGCCCCACCGACACCGAGCAGTTCGACGTTTCCGATCAGCGCTCCCTTGACGAGGTCGTCCGCTGGCTGATGGAGACCGACCACATTCCGTCCTTCTGCACGGCATGCTACCGCGAGGGCCGCACCGGCGACCGCTTCATGAGCCTGTGTAAGAGCGGACAGATCCAGAACTGCTGCCACCCGAACGCACTCATCACCTTAAAAGAATTCCTCGAGGATTACGCTTCCCCGGAGACGAAGGCCATCGGCGAAAAGATGATCGCGCAGGAGCTTGAAAACATCCCGAACGAGAAGACCCGCAGCATCGCAAAGGGCTATATTGAAAAGGTCGCCCACGGCGAGCGCGACTTCCGTTTCTAAAACTTTCGGTTATTCTTTAAAAGGCAGGCGACTTCTATGGCAGACCTCAACCAGACCCCCTCGGCAAACCGTGTGCACATCGCATTTTTCGGCAAGCGCAACGCCGGTAAATCCAGCGTGGTGAACGCCGTTACGGGGCAGAATATCTCCATTGTGTCCGATGTCAAGGGCACCACGACCGACCCCGTGCAGAAAGCCATGGAACTTTTGCCGCTTGGCCCGGTCGTCATTATTGACACGCCCGGCATGGACGACGAGGGCACCGTGGGCGAGCTGCGCGTGCAGCGCGCCCGGCAGGTACTCAATAAATCTGATATTGCGGTGCTCGTCATCGACGGCACGGTCGGCAAAAGTGCGGAAGACCTCGCACTGCAAAAGCTCATCGAGAAAAAAGGCGTGCCGTATATCATCGTATTGAATAAAGCCGACCTCGGCGGGTTCAAGGCCGAAAACGACAACGAAATCGCGGTCAGCGCGAAGACGGGCGAGCATATTTTTGAACTCAAGGAAAAGCTTGCCGCCATCGCTGCAAAGGGGCAGAACACCAAAGTTATTTTGGGTGACTTACTTGAGCGCGGCGATCACGTGGTGCTCGTCACGCCCATCGATTCCTCCGCGCCGAAAGGCCGCATGATTTTGCCGCAGGTGCAGGCCATCCGCGACATTCTGGACGCGGGCGCAACATGCTCGGTCACGCAGGTGGAAGAGCTTGCGGGCGTGCTGAACGGCCTCAAAACGCCGCCGAAGCTCGTTGTTACGGACAGCCAGGCATTCGGCAAAGTAAAGCAGATCGTGCCCGAGAGCATTAAGCTCACGTCATTCTCCATCTTATTTGCGCGCTACAAGGGCGTTTTAGAGACGGCCGTGCGCGGCGCTGCGGCTATTGAAAATCTGAAGGCGGGCGACCGCATTTTGATCTCCGAAGGCTGCACGCATCACCGCCAGTGCGGCGATATCGGCACCGTGAAGCTGCCCGCGTGGATCCGCAAACACACCGACAAGGACTTTGAATTCGAGTTTACCTCCGGCGGCGGATTTCCCGAAGATCTTTCGCCGTATGCCCTTATTGTGCACTGCGGCGGCTGTATGCTGAATGAACGCGAAATGCAGTTCAGACAGTCTTCCGCCGAAGAAAAAGGTGTGCCGTACACGAACTACGGCATTCTCATTGCATATATCAATGGCATTTTAAAGCGGAGCTTAGCCCCGTTTGACGAATATGCCTCTATGATTTAAGCTGCCATTTGCAAAAGACAGTCCCGGTTTCAAACGAGCGCGGGGCTGTTTTTTTGTCGTTTTGTGGGTGGTTTTGTATGAAAAAAGCGGACATCAGAGGACATCGGAGGACAAAATTATTACGGAACTGTTAAAAGTCAAAAAAATCGCGTTTTTCCTATTGACTTTTCTTGACCAAGTGATTAGAATAGGTTTAGCACTCGGGGATAAGGAGTGCTAAAGCGTAAGCGGCACAGCTCCCCGAGACCTAAACTTGTATTTCTTTACCGACCGGGCCGCACCCCGGCGGGTTTCGCGGCGCACCCCGCTGTACGCGAAAAACTTATTTATGAACTGCGGGGAGAAAGGATACGGCGCATTAGGCGCCGAGGTGGAAGTTATGACCATTAAGCCTTTGACAGACAGAGTACTCATTCAGGCCGAGAAAGCGGAGGAGACCACAAAGAGCGGCATCGTGCTGACAAGCGCGGCACAGGAGAAGCCGCAAATCTCCCGCGTTATCGCAGTAGGCCCCGGCGGCATGGTAGACGGCAAGGAAGTCGTTATGCAGCTTAAGGCCGGCGACCGCGTCATCACCGGCAAGTACACCGGCACGGAAGTGAAGATCGACGGCGAGGAATACACCATCGTTCGTCAGTCCGACGTTCTGGCAGTCGTTGAGTAATTTGAGTTTCAGTCTTTATTTTTGATATTTGGAATTGTGAGGTAATTTATTATGGCAAAGCAGATCATTTACGGCGAAGAAGCCAGAAAAGCATTGCTCGGCGGTATCAACAAGCTTGCAGATACCGTTAAGATCACCCTTGGCCCGAAGGGCAGAAACGTTGTGCTCGATAAGAAGTTCGGCGCACCGCTCATCACGAACGACGGCGTGACAATCGCTAAGGAAGTTGAGCTTGAAGATCCGTTTGAGAACATGGGCGCACAGCTCGTGAAGGAAGTTGCAACCAAGACGAACGACGTTGCAGGCGACGGCACCACGACCGCAACGCTGCTTGCACAGGCACTCATCCGTGAGGGCATGAAGAACGTTACCGCAGGCGCAAACCCGATGGTTCTGAGAAAGGGCATTCAGAAGGCGACCGAGACAGCTGTTGAGGCGATTGAGAAGAACGCCAAGAAGGTCTCCGGCACGAAGGACATTGCACGTGTTGCGGCTGTTTCCTCTGCAAGTGAGCAGATCGGCAACCTCATCGCCGACGCGATGGAAAAGGTCACGTCCGACGGCGTTATCACCGTTGAAGAATCCAAGACGGCTGAGACGTACAGCGAGGTCGTAGAAGGCATGATGTTCGACCGCGGCTACATTACGCCGTACATGGTCACCGATACCGACAAGATGGTCGCTGTCATCGACGACGCGTACATCCTCATCACCGATAAGAAGATCTCCAACATTCAGGAGATTCTGCCGCTGCTCGAGCAGATCGTACAGTCCGGCAAGAAGCTCGTCATCATCGCGGAGGACATTGAGGGCGAGGCGCTGACCACCCTGATCCTCAACAAGCTCCGTGGCACGTTCACCTGCGTGGGCGTTAAGGCTCCGGGCTTCGGCGACAGAAGAAAAGAAATGCTCACCGATATCGCAACGCTCACCGGCGGCCAGGTCATCTCCAGCGAGCTTGGCCTTGAGCTGAAGGATACCACCGTTGATCAGCTCGGCCGTGCACGTCAGGTCAAGATCGACAAGGAAAACACCATCATTGTTGACGGTGCAGGCGACAGCGAGGCCATCAAGAGCCGTGTCAGCCAGATCAGAAGCCAGATCGAGACCACCACGTCCGATTTCGACCGTGAGAAGCTGCAGGAGCGCCTTGCAAAGCTCGCAGGCGGCGTAGCGGTTATCAAGGTCGGTGCGGCTACCGAGGTCGAAATGAAAGAGCAGAAGATGCGCATTGAGGACGCTCTGGCTGCAACGAAGGCTGCTGTTGAAGAGGGCATCGTCGCAGGCGGCGGCACCGCACTCATCGATGCGATTCCGGCTGTTAAGGCCTATGTCGATTCCGTTGACGGCGACGAGAAGACCGGCGCTGCCATCGTTCTGAAGGCTCTTGAGGAGCCGGTTCGCCAGATTGCTGCGAACGCAGGTCTGGAGGGCTCCATCATCATTGAGCACCTGAAGGCAAAGAACACCGTCGGCTACGGCTACAATGCTCTGACCGACACCTACGGCGACATGATCGACGAAGGCATCGTTGACCCGACGAAGGTCACCCGTTCCGCTCTGCAGAACGCTTCCTCCGTGGCTTCCACCGTTCTGACCACCGAGTCCCTCGTGGCAGACATCAAGGAGCCGGCTGCACCCGCAGCTCCGGCAGCACCGGACATGGGCGGCATGTACTAATGAAGAGCGCTTAAACCGCATGAAAACGTCATAAAACGTTGATCCCCCGCACAGGAAATTCCCTGTGCGGGGGATTTTTGTAGGAAAACACAAGTTTGTGCGATGAAATATGGGATTCCGCCGATTGACAATGCGGTGCGGTTTTGATACTATTATAATAGATAAATATTTAACAATACCGAGGCGGGTACGATTTCGGTACGTTCAAAAAAGCCTTGGTACGGCGGATTTTTAAGCCGAAAAAAGGAAAGGTGATCGTATGAAAAAGTATGTAAGCTTGGTGTTGTGTCTGCTGCTTGCAGCGCTGCTTTTTACGGGCTGTACGGGCGGAAACGGCGGGTCTTCCGGCGGAGGAAAGACATCGGACGCGGCGGTGAATGAAGCGCTGCTCGGATGCTTCGGAAAGTCTGCGGATGAAGCCGTGAAGGCGCTGGGACTGAAGGACGACCAAAAGGCCGGCGACTACGGCTACACGCTGGACTACGCGTGGGGCGGGCAAACGATGGAAACGAATCTTGCTACAAACTACGGCGGTGCGGGTGTGTTCGGCTATGCGGAAGCGCAGAAGACGTTTGAAAACAGCGATGCGGGCACGGCAGAAATTAAAGCGTTTGTGGAGAAATTCACGGCGCAGTTTAACGACCCGTATGCCGTGACGCGCTACACGCAGGCGGAAAAGACGAAAGAAACGTATGACGCGGCGCAGCTTGAAACGTATTTGAAAGACGTGGCGGGCGGCGAAAGCGGTAGCGGCGTGCAGTTCCGGTTCAGCCTTGTGGGTAAAAACGACCGCATGAGCGACGACGGCGATTATATTGAAGTTTCCGTACAGAACACAGGCGACGGGCTGCGCGTGAAGCTCAGCATGGAGCATGTGAATCGATAAGGATATTGAAGCCGCGCTCGGCAGAATCGGGCGCGGTATTTTATAATCTGTGTAAAATATTTTTCCGGGGAAGAAAACCTCTTGCATATTTTATGAAAATCCGATATGATGAGGATAGGGAGCGCGGGCGCCTGAACGGATCGGGCGCGTGTATGCGGCTTCCGCTTTGAGAAAGGGGGAATGATTTTGGAAACCATGATCTGGGTGGCGGTCATTGTGATTGCTGCAATACTGGAGGGCATGAGCGCGCAGCTTATTTCCATCTGGTTTGTGGGCGGCGGCATCGCCGGCATGATCGCGCAGCTGTGCGGCGCGCCGGTTTGGCTGCAAGTGCTGATTGCCGCTGTGGTGACGCTCGTTCTGCTTTTGGCAACGCGTCCGCTCGTGAAAAAGTTCCTGCAAAACAAGGAAACGCACACGAACGCCGACCGCGTGGTGGGGCAGACCGCCGTTGTGACGGAGGATATCGATAACCTTGCGGCGCATGGACGCGTGGAAGTGCTCGGCAACGACTGGGCAGCACGCAGCACAGAAAATGTCCGTATTCGAAAAGGCACAAAGGTGCAGGTGGTGCGTATTGAGGGCGTAAAGCTTATCGTGACACCGGTTGTATCTTAAATTCGGCACCGTAAAGTAAAAATGGAAAGACAGCTCACGAAATCATAGGAAAGCTTCACGCAACGAGCAAAAACTCCCGTTTTCTTTGTTTTGATAAATTCAAACCGGCGACCTGAGCCGGGGTAGACCGTTTAGAGCAGAATAACGCATATGCTTAAAATCGTGTTTTCCGAAAAGATTTGACATAGACGGAGCTGTAACGGCAGCGGATTTCCATACAAAAAAGGAATGGTTGCACTTTTTGTCAGTGCAGCGGTAGTTGGAGTAATGCTCATAATCGTGATGCAGAAAGGAAGCCTTTCCGCACACAGGGCAAGGCGGATGTTTCCGCCGACAATTTGCCCCCTCCGACCTCAGTCGATCGGGTGCAAATTGATGTTGGCAGGTTCGGCAGAGATACTTCTGATACCCATCGG